>ATLU01000003.1_pt1 | contig 237148 bp, 222 predicted proteins | sample 178751 | NCBI WGS metagenome assembly ATLU01 (sample SAMN02211837, study PRJNA209200) | bioreactor metagenome | isolation source: day 23 sample from continuous culture bioreactor inoculated with sediment... | place: Germany: Wadden Sea | collected 2011
GATCCAGGCGTCGGGTGGTCTGTCCGAGGACGAGATCGATCAAATGGTCAAGGACGCCGAGGCGAACGCCGACGCGGACAAGGAGCGCAAGGAACTCGTCGAAGCCAAGAACCAGGCCGAGAGCCTTATCCATTCGACCGAAAAGGCCGTCGAAGAGCATAGCGACAAGGTTGACCCGACCACGGTCGAAGCCATTGAGCTTGCCATCGCCGCGCTTAAAGACGACCTGGAAACCGAGAACGCCGACAAGATCAAGTCCGGCATTCAGAACGTGACCGAAGCGTCCATGAAGTTGGGTGAAGCGATCTACAAGTCCGAGCAGGAGAAAGAATCCGGCGACGCGGCTGAAGATGACGATAGCCCGTCGAGCGTGGACGACGACATCGTCGACGCCGACTTCGAAGACCTCGACGACGACAAACGGTCGTAAACCTATACGCGTCAGGACCGGCCCGCTCTGATCGGGTGGGCCGGTCTTCGCGTTCCCAAGGGGGACACGATCTATGTCGAAGAGAGACTACTACGAAGTTCTGGGGATCGAGAAAGGCGCTGACGCCGACGCGATCAAGAAAGCATATCGCAAGAAGGCGAAAGAGCTTCACCCGGACCGAAACGCCGATAATCCCGACGCAGAAGCCCAGTTCAAAGAAGCGAACGAAGCTTACGACGTTCTGAAAGACCCTGAGAAAAAGGCGGCGTATGACCGCTTCGGACATGCAGCCTTCGATGGCGGCATGGGAGGTGGTCCGCGACCCGGTGGTGGCTACGGCGGCCAGCAGGGTGATTTCGCAAGCGCGTTCTCGGATGTGTTTGACGACCTTTTCGGCGATTTCATGGGCGGACGCGGCGGTCCAGGTGGCGGACGCTCCCGCGCGATGCGCGGCTCCGACCTGCGCTATAACATGCGTGTGACGTTGGAAGAGGCCTATGAAGGTCTGCAAAAGACCATCAATGTGCCGACCTCCGTTGCCTGTGACGTCTGCAATGGCTCTGGCTCCGAGGCCGGGTCCGAACCCACGACCTGTCCGACCTGCTCAGGCCTCGGCAAGGTCCGGGCGCAGCAGGGCTTCTTTACGGTCGAACGGACTTGCCCGACCTGTGAAGGCGTCGGTCAGATGATCAAGAACCCGTGCCAGAATTGCCACGGGCATGGCCGGATCGAGAAAGAACGCGCGCTGTCGGTGAATATCCCTGCGGGCGTCGAAACGGGCACGCGCATCCGCCTGGCCGGCGAAGGTGAGGCCGGTCTGCGCGGGGGACCATCGGGCGACCTCTATATCTTCATTCAGGTTGCCGAACATCCCTTGTTCGAACGTGACGGCGTTCACCTGCACTGCCGTGTGCCCGTATCGATGAGCACGGCCGCGCTGGGTGGCGATATTGAAGTGCCAACGATCGACGGCGGGCGCAGCCGCGTCAAAATCCCGGCGGGCAGCCAATCGGGCCGCCAGATGCGCTTGCGGAACAAGGGCATGCCGGCGCTACGCGGCGCGGGCCATGGCGATATGTATATCGAACTGGCGGTCGAAACCCCGGTGAACCTCACCGGCAAGCAAAAAGAGCTCCTCAAGGAGTTTGAAAAGCTGTCGGAAGAGAACAATCCCGAAGGCACGGATTTCTTTTCCAAGGTGAAGACCTTCTGGGACGGGATGAAGGGCTGACGCTCGGCCCGTCAACCTTCGTTAACGGTTGATTCACCGACTCACTGCAGTCTGGGTTCATGACCCAGACTGCCCCCAATCCCAACAGGTTTTCAGAAGCCGCTTTGCCGCTTTTCGCACCGGATGAGGCCGCACCTCAACCCGTGGCCGGAACGAAAGCGCGCCTGCCGTCCTATATCAAGGACCACCGTGCCCGGTTGCGCGAACGTTTCATGGCCGGCGGATCGGGCGCCTTGCCCGATTATGAATTGTTGGAGCTTGTCCTGTTTCGGGCGATCCCACGACAGGATGTCAAACCTCTCACCAGACGGTTGCTCGACAGGTTCGGGGACTTCAACGGCGTACTGTCGGCCAGCCCTGCCCGGCTGAAAGAGATGCACGGCGTCGGGGATGCCGTGGTGCAAGAACTCAAGATCGTGGAGGCGGCTGCACATCGCCTGTCCCGTGCCCGCGTGATGGGGCGGCGGGTTTTGTCCTCCTGGGATCGGCTTCTCGACTATTGCCATACCACAATGAGTCATCGGGAAACCGAGCAATTTCGCGTTCTGTACCTGGACCGGAAGAACACGTTGATCGCAGATGAAGCGGTCGGCGAGGGGACGATCGGGCACGTCCCGGTATATCCACGGGAAGTTGTCAAACGCGCTCTAGAAGTGGGGGCGTCCGCGCTCATTCTGGTCCACAACCATCCGTCAGGCGACCCGACGCCGTCCCGTGAAGACGTGGACATGACACGGCGCATCGCGCATGCGGCGCAGGCGTTGGAGATCACGCTGCACGATCACATCATCATTGGCCGGTCAACGGAAGTCAGCTTCCGGGCAGACGGATTTCTGACCTAGGCAGAAGCGGATTTAGCGGACCCAGACCTCAACCCTGCGGTTGATGCGGCGTCCCCAGTCGGTGTCATCGCAGGCCATGGGAAGCGCTTCGCCAAATGCTGCGGTGTCGATGTCCACGACTGCACTATTATAGGTCTCAGCCGCCTCGATGACCGCGCGACGAACGGCCTCGGCGCGTCGTGCGGCAAGGCGTTTGTTCAGCTTCGCGTCTCCCTGCCCATCTGAGAACCCCACGAAGGTCAAGTTGCGGCCGTCGAATTCCCCGGCCTCCAAAGCGTCGGCCAGAAGACCCACGTTTGACCGGGACGGTGCATCGAGTGCGGTCGATCCCCCCGCAAAGCGATACGTCAGGGTCAGGCGACGGGTGTCCGCCATGAGCGCGATCATCTCTTTCAGATCACTCAACCCGACCTCCGGGCCCGCTTGGGCGATGGCATTGGCCAGCCGGGTGCCCTGGTCGGACAGCGGGATTTCGTCGATGCTTTGGTCGACCAGCCCCACACGCTGGATTACACGTTCGGCGCTTCCGGTTCTCAGGAAACGCATGAAATCACGTCCAGCCTGCGGGAGACGGATCGCAGGTCGGTAGAGAAAGATCGGCGCGGCGAGGGGATAGTCACCCGCCTTGATCGACACCTGCGACGGGACAACTTCGAAGGCGCATTCGCCCGTCAACGTGACTGGTTCTGTCAATCCAACGGCCGAAAAGCTCGACACTCCCAAACCGAAAGGGTCTTCGCTGACAGCTTCTATGACGCCGTCGTTCGAGGCCTTGGTCAGCACCGATTGCGCAAGCTCTCGCCCTTGCCCGCGCAGGACTTGTTGATCGAACACCATACCGAAGCCCGCGTCGGGATCGCGCAGATAGAGCGTGATCGGCGCATCTTCGCCGCCGATTTCTGACCACCGCGAGATCTCTCCCGCGTACAACCGAGACAGGGTGTCGAGGCCGACTTCTCGTACCGGGTTGTCTGGATTGACGACCGGCACGAGGGCATCCAGCGCCAGCACCTGGGATTGACGCACGGCGTTCAGGTCCCCCAAAGCTGCGTCACGGGCCATAAGTTGTTCTGCGCGGGTCGGTTCCCGCAAAGCGACAACGAAGTCCGCAACTTCTGTCACGAGGTCTGCAAACGCGTCGGTGGAATTGGTCAGGCGAACCCGAAACCGTGCCGCCGGGGTCTCGGTTTCATCGTTGTAAAAGGTGTAGATGAAGCCGACGCCCGGCATTTCTTCGCGCGCGGCGGCGTAGCCTTCGGACCGTGCAAAGCTTTCGATCAATGCCGGGATGAGTGGTTCTGCCACCGCCTGTGCGACGGACAATGTCATATCGGCAGTGAAGGCCATCAGATTTGGGCACCCCGGCCCCTCACATGCGACACCAGAACCATCTACTGTAAGAACGCCATATTCAGTATCGACACGGTAAAACTCTCCGTCGAACCCCAAGAGCGTCCCGGTGATTTCGACCGACCCATCGCGGGACGTGAGCGTAACGTCATCAGCAATCGCTGGCGAAACGACGAAGAGCGAGAGAAGTGCAGCGACGATCGCTGCACGCACGTTTTTCATGAACCGCCCCCAACACCCAATGCGCGACGTTGTTAATTGCGCGCGATTGTCAGGTCTTGGGGCAAGTTTTTCAACACTAGATATTCGCCTACGGCGTCGCAGTCCGGAACGACCATGCCAACATCTGTAACCTTGGGTTCATCCGTGACCGAGGAGCGCAGATACTCACCAACCACAGCTTGTTTACAGGTGGTCTCAAGAACTTGCGCCTCGATGGAAATCGCAGGTGCGGACAGGATGGACGCCGGATAGGTGTAGACGTCTGCCGCGTAGCCCCCGGAGGTGGATCCCAAGACAGTCAGGAAACCACCCTCGCCGTTCCAGGCCCGGTCCGGCGTACCGGGCGTTTCCGCCCAGACATGACCGGATTCACCATAGAACGCGCCGTTTTCGAGCGCATGGAACTGAAGGCCGGTCCCACCCTTCCAAACCAAGGCGACCCGATCATAGTCGGCCATATCCGAAACGGTCGTTTCCACGACGAATTTTTCGCCACCAAGGGTGACCACCAGTTCGACATTGGTCGTCATGGCAGGAAATTCGATGCTGATCTTGCCTCGATGGTCCAAGGTTTCAGTGAACCGGAGACCCGCGTGATCGAATTCGACCTCTTCTTTCGCGGCACATGGCGCGAACATGAGAACGTCGACCATCGCACCCGGCGCCGATGTCGCCCGAAGGTCCACATCACAGGAGGCCGTGTTCTGTTTCGGCTCGATCGAAAACGTGGACGGCGAGGGCGGAGCGGTATCCAAGAGGTCTTCGGGAGGCCTGGGAGCGAGCGATTGATCGGTCGCGGCCCGGGTCACATCGGCAAATTCGACGTCTTGGCTCTCCACATCAGAATTCGGGACACGCGCCGTTGACGGCTCGACCACATCAGCGTCGACAATGTCGACCCGAACGCTATCGGACAAACCGGAGACACCGAGGGACGCCATGCGCGTGTCCGAGCCTTCTTTGGAAATTTCCGGCGGGTTCGCGGACGCGCTCGTGGTCTCAACCGGTCTTTCTACAGGCGTCGGGTCCTTTGGTGCGACAACAGGATCTGCCCGCGTAACGACAGCACTTTCAGGGGGAGTATCCTGCCCTTCCTCCGAGGCCACACCTTCAGAACCGTCGGTTTCGACAGAAACTGGAGCACTCGAAGCCAGAGTCGACGGCTCGGAAACAGAGGACGGCACCATCGAGGCCTGCGCCTGTTGCGACGACACATCCACCGCGACGTTCGGTTGCGTGACATTGCGCTGCATCACATGGCCAATGGCTAGGGCAACAACAAGCGCGCCCACGGCGGTGTAAACGCGTTTCTTGTCCAATTTGGTCGAGATCTCTTGAATCTTGCCAAGCATATCGACGGTCCTTTCCCACGGTTCTGCGGAAAACATGGCGGACCAATACGGTGACAGAATGAATAAAAGGTGACCAAAAAACGATGTGTTTCCACGTCAGAACACGCCAAAAGAACCCGAAATCAGGAACTTATGGGCTTTTGCCCAACTCTTACCACCTTTGGTAGGCCTCAAAGAGCCCCGTGACAGTGCTTGAACTTCTTGCCGGAGCCACATGGGCAGGGCTCGTTGCGTGACGGGTTGCCCCAAGTCGACGGGTCGCTCTCGTCAAAGCCGTCACGCGCTTGGCCCGGCTCGGATGGGCCGGATTCCTCGGCTTGCTTGGTTGCGGCAGCGAGCGCGGCTTGTTGTTGAGCCATTTGCTCCATCATCGCCTTTTGCTCTTCATCCGTCATGGGGCGGACTTGGCCAAGCTTTTGGCTGACTTCTTCGCGCAGGGAGTCCAGCATACCTTCAAAAAGCTGGAAAGACTCGGTCTTGTATTCGTTCAGCGGATCGCGCTGCGCATAGCCGCGGAAGCCGATCACGGACCGGAGGTGTTCAAGCGTCAGAAGATGCTCGCGCCACTTCGCGTCGATGGTTTGCAACAAGACCTGCTTTTCGATGTTGCGCATGGTTTCCGGGCCGAATGCTTCGGCCTTTTCCGCCATCTGGCCATCCGAGGCCGCCCGAAGCTTCTCTCGAATGGTGTCGTCGTCCGCGCCCTCTTCGCCGGCCCACTCCATAACGGGCAGATCGAGGTTCAGCTTTTCCAGGACGGCAGCGTAGAGTCCTTGGGTGTTCCATTGGTCCGCATAGGTCTTCGGCGGCATATATTCATCTACAAGGTCGTCGATGACCTGATGACGCATGTCTAGCGTAACATCCGACAGATCTTCCGCTTCCATGATTTCGCGGCGCTGCGAGAAGATGACCTTCCGCTGGTCGTTCATCACGTCGTCAAACTTCAAAAGCTGTTTTCGGATGTCGAAGTTACGGCCTTCGACCTTGGCCTGCGCGCGTTCCAGCGACTTGTTCACCCACGGGTGGATGATCGCCTCGCCTTCTTTCATACCAAGACCGGACAGGACCTTATCCAGACGCTCAGAGCCGAAAATCCGCATCAGATCGTCTTCGAGAGACAGGAAGAACGAGGAGCGGCCCGGGTCGCCCTGGCGGCCCGAACGGCCGCGCAGCTGGTTGTCGATCCGGCGGCTTTCGTGACGCTCGGTCGCGAGCACGAAAAGACCGCCTGCCTCAAGCACCTTGGCCTTCTCATCCGCGACTTCGGCTTCTGCCTGTTGGCGCAGCTCCTCGGGATCTGCGTCAGGATTTTCGTCAAGCGCGTCGAAGACTTTCATCTCGACGTTACCGCCCAACTGAATATCGGTCCCGCGTCCAGCCATGTTGGTGGCGATGGTCACAGCCCCCAAACGGCCCGCTTCGGCGATAATGTGCGCTTCCTGCTCGTGCTGGCGCGCGTTCAGGACATTGTGCGCAATGCCTTCTTTGTTGAGAAGCTGGCTCAGAATCTCGGATTTTTCGATAGACGTGGTCCCGACGAGAACCGGCTGACCTTTGGCGTTCGCCTTCTTGATCTCTTCCACGATGGCCGCGAATTTCTCGGTCGTGGTGCGATAGACGGCGTCGTGATCATCTACGCGGGCGATGGGCATGTTGGTCGGAACTTCGACAACACCCAACTTGTAGATGTCCATGAACTCCTCTTCTTCGGTCAAAGCCGTGCCGGTCATGCCGGAGAGCTTTTCATAAAGACGGAAGTAGTTCTGGAACGTCACAGAGGCGAGCGTCACGTTCTCCGGCTGGATAGAGCAGCCTTCCTTGGCTTCGATGGCCTGGTGAAGACCGTCGGACAGACGGCGCCCGGCCATCATACGGCCCGTGAATTCGTCGATCAGAACGACTTCGCCGTTGCGGACGATGTAGTCCTTGTCTTTCTGGAAGAGCTTGTGGGCACGCAGCGCGTTGTTCACGTGGTGCACAACGGTGGTCGACTCGGGGTCGTACAGCGTCTGCTCCTCCGGCAGGATACCGGCGGAATGCAGGCGCTCTTCGAGGAAATCGTTGCCTTCATCGGTGAAGGTCGCGGAACGGGCTTTCTCATCGAGCGTATAGTGCTCTTCGGTGATCTCCGGGACGATCAGGTCAATAGAAACGTAAAGCTCGGATTTGTCTTCTGACGGTCCGGAGATGATCAACGGGGTTCGTGCTTCGTCGATAAGGATGGAGTCGACTTCGTCCACGATCGCAAAATGGTGCGGGCGTTGATGCATGTCCTCAATCGACGATTTCATATTGTCGCGCAGATAGTCGAACCCAAGCTCGTTGTTCGTCGCGTAGGTGATATCCGCGGCGTAGGCATCTTTCTTCTCGGCGTCCGGCTGCTGGGGGTAAACCACGCCAGTGGTCAGGCCAAGTGCGCCGTAGACCTTGCTCATCCAGTCGGCGTCGCGTTTGGCAAGGTAATCGTTCACGGTCACGACGTGCACACCCTTGCCTGTCAGCGCGTTCAGGTACGCCGGGAAGGTTGCAACAAGGGTTTTCCCTTCACCGGTTTTCATCTCAGCAATGTTGCCCTGATGAAGGAAGATACCGCCCATGAGCTGCACGTCGAAGGCCCGCAGCCCTAGGGCGCGCTTTGCAGCTTCGCGACAGTTGGCGAAAGCTTCCGGCAGAAGATCGTCGAGTTTCTCGCCCTTTTCCAGCCGGGCTTTGAATTCTTCGGTTTTTTCGATCAGCCCTTCGTCCGAAAGCTTTTCGAACTCCGGCTCGAGTGCATTGATCTGATCAACAAGCGGGCGGGTCGCCTTCACTTTGCGGTCATTGGGTGTGCCAAAAACTCTTTTGGCGATGGTTCCGATACCCAGCATAAAAACTCCGCTGATTTCCGCTCGATTGGCGCTGACATTCTCTTGATCGTGCGGGGGGTGGTTGCCCGTGCCCACAAGGCCCCATATCAAGGGCGCAAGGTCGCCCCCGTCAGGACTCTTGCTAGGTAAGGGCCGGGGGCGGGATAGTCAACGATGCCGGGTCTCCCGGCGCGATCAGAGGAAAATTCATGACCCATATCACCAACCGCGCGTCGCTTTTCGCGGCCAGCCTTCTCTCCGTCACGCTCGCTATGCCGAGCTGGGCGCAGGACGAAGCTGCCTCTGCCGAAGCGACCACCACCGAGGCTGTCGAAGTCACTGCTGACACGGTGCTGGCCTCTGTGAACGGCGAAGAGATCACGGTCGGTCACATTGTCGCGGCACGGGCGATGCTGCCGCAGCAATACCAGCAATTGCCAGACGAAGTGCTCCTGCCGGGGCTGGTCGATCAACTGGTTCAGCAGACGGTTCTGAGCCAGGCCATCGACGAAATCAGCCCTATGGTGGACATTCAGCTCGATAACGAGCGCCGGTCCATGGTCGCTGCCGAAAAGATCGAAGACGTGATCTCGGACGCGGTCGATGACGCCGCGCTCCAGGCGGCTTATGACGAAAAATACTCGGATGCTGAGCCGACGCCGGAATGGAATGCGTCACACATCCTCGTAGAATCCGAAGCAGAAGCCGCCGATCTCGTCGAGCAGGCCCGCGCGGACGATGCTGATTTCGCGGCTCTTGCGAAAGAGTTCTCGACCGGACCGTCCGGACCGAATGGTGGTGAGCTTGGCTGGTTTTCCGCTGGTATGATGGTTGAAGCGTTCGAAACGGCCGTGGCCGACATGAAAGCTGGTGAGGTCGCAGGTCCGATCCAAACGCAGTTCGGCTGGCACGTGATCAAACTGAACGAAACCCGTCAGAAAGGCGCTCCCGCGCTGGACGAAGTTCGTGAAGAGTTGATCACGGAGCTTCAGTCGAGCGCGGTCGAAGAAGCTGTCGCCAAGCTGATCGAAGCCGCGACGATCGAACGCATGGAATTGGAAGGCCTCGATCCGGCCGTGCTCTCCGACCCGTCGATTTTCGAATAAGATCAGAGGGGAGGGACGATCATGGGCAAGAAAAAGAAGATCAAGAAGCTGAAGGCCAAGGTCAAAGCACTCAAGGCGGATTTGGCGGCGGCTTCAAGCCATACGCACAAGATCGCACCTCTTGCACCGGCGTCCTTCCCCGATCTTCCGGTCATCGACGGCGTGCAGTTCGCCGCCGTCGAGGCCGGGGTGCGCTACAAAGGCCGGCTCGATGTGATGCTCGCGCTTTGCGAACCGGGCACGTCGATCGCCGGTGTCTTTACCCGGTCCGCCACACGTTCGGCCAACGTGCTCGATTGCCAGGCAAAAATTGGCTCCGACCCAAACGGCGGGGCTGCGATCATTGTGAATTCCGGCAACTCGAATGCCTTCACCGGGCGCGCGGGCGATGGGTCCGTGAAGGCGATTTGCGAAGAAGTGGCAAAGGTCACGGGTGTGGCCGAAAACCGGGTCTTTACCAGTTCTACCGGGGTCATCGGGGAGCGGCTGCCCCACGACCGGATCACGTCGAAAGTCGGCGATCTTAAGGCCGGCCTTAAAGCCGATGCGCTCGATCTCGCTGCGAAAGCGATCATGACGACTGACACCTTCGCCAAGGGTGCGATGGCAGAGCTTTCGATTGACGGAAAACTGGTCAAGATCGCTGGTATCGCCAAGGGCTCCGGGATGATCGCGCCCGATATGGCCACGATGCTGGTCTACATTTTCACGGATGCGGAGGTCGAACAGCATACCCTCCAGGGAATGCTCGCGAACCTCACGAATCAGACCTTCAACAACATCACCGTGGACAGCGACACGTCGACCTCGGACACGCTTCTCCTGGCGGCGACCGGAAAGTCGGGTGTGCGGGTGACCGAAAAGACCGATCCCTTTCGGGACGCCCTCCACGATGTAATGCTGGACCTCGCACAACAAGTGGTGCGCGACGGCGAGGGTGCGACGAAGTTCGTCGAGGTTCGCGTCACCGGAGCCGCGAGCGACAAGGATGCGCGCACCCATGCCCTCGCCATCGCGAACTCGCCCTTGATCAAGACCGCCGTCGCCGGGGAAGATCCGAATTGGGGACGTGTAGTCATGGCCATCGGTAAATCAGGCGCACAGGCCGACCGCGATCAGATCACCATTCGGTTTGGCGACATTCTTGTGGCCGAGAAAGGCTGGGTCGCGGAAGACTACCGGGAAGAGGACGGTGCGGCCTATATGAAGCAGGACGAGCTCGTCATCGCGGTGGACCTTGGTCTGGGGCAGGGCGAAGCGGTCGTCTGGACCTGCGACCTGACTCACGGGTACATCCAGATCAACGCGGATTATCGTTCGTGACCAAGGTCATTCTCGTTTCCGCCGTCGCCCTGGTCGACCGGGACGGTCGTATCCTTCTGGCCCAGCGCCCCGAAGGTAAATCTATGGCCGGTCTTTGGGAATTCCCCGGCGGCAAGGTCGAAACCGGGGAAAGCCCGGAAGATGCTTTGATCCGAGAGTTACACGAAGAGCTGGGGATCGAGACGTGGAATAGCTGCCTCGCGCCGCTCACCTTCGCCTCCCATGCGTATGAAGAGTTCCACTTGCTCATGCCTGTCTTCGTGTGTCGGAAGTGGGAAGGGACGCCGCAGCCGAAAGAGGGTCAGACCCTCAAATGGGTCCCTGTGAACAAGCTGCGCGAGTATCCAATGCCGCCGGCAGACATTCCCCTGATCGCGATGATGCGGGACATGCTCTGAAACCATCCGGACTTCTTTGGGCAAACGAAAAGGGCGGCTCCATGAGCCGCCCTTTGTCATTCTATTGGTCCTTGATCAGTCCAGCTGACGTTCGACTTCTTCGCGCTCGAAGATTTCGATCACGTCCTGCGGGCGGATATCGTCGTAGTTCTCGAACGCCATACCGCATTCCTGACCCGACTGAACCTCGGCCACTTCGTCCTTGAAGCGTTTGAGAGTCTTCAGCGTGCCTTCGTGGATCACGACATTGTCGCGCAGAAGGCGGACACCGGCAGAGCGGCGGGCCACGCCTTCGGTGACGAGACAGCCTGCGACCTTGCCGACGTTGGAGACCTTGAAGACCTCCTTGATCTCGGCGTAGCCGATGAAGTTCTCGCGCACCTCAGCGGAGAGCAGACCGGAAGCAGCCGCTTTCACGTCGTCCACAAGGTCATAGATCACCGAGTAGTAACGGATCTCCACACCTTTCTGGTTGGCGGAGTTGCGCGCCGGGGCGTTCGCGCGGACGTTGAAGCCGATAACCGGAGCGCCGGACGCTTCTGCGAGGCCAATATCGGTCTCGGTAATCGCGCCAACACCGTAGTGCAGCACACGCACGCGGACTTCGTCGTTACCGATCTTTTCCATCGCCTGAACGATGGCTTCGGCAGACCCCTGCACGTCCGCTTTCACGAGAATGGGCAGTTCGGCGACATCTTTGTCTTCCTTCGCCTTCTGCATCATCTGTTCAAGCGTCGTGGCAGCACCGGCTGCGGCACGTTTGTCCTTGGCGGCGTTCGCGCGGTATTCGGCGATCTCGCGGGCCTGCGCTTCGGTATCGACCACGTTGAGCACGTCACCAGCTTCGGGCGTCCCGTTGAGGCCCAGGACCTCAACCGGCACGGATGGTCCAGCATCCTTAACGCGCTCGCCACGGTCGTTTTCCATGGCGCGGACTTTACCCCACTGCTCACCCACGACGAAGATGTCGCCCTGGTGCAAGGTGCCATTCTGAACCAGCACAGTCGCAACCGGACCACGCCCCACGTCGAGTTGTGCTTCGATCACTGCACCAGTAGCAGCGCGCTTCGGGTTTGCTTTGAGCTCAAGAATTTCCGACTGAAGCGCGATGGCTTCAAGCAATTCATCTAGACCCTGACCCGAGTGGGCCGAAACCTCGACATCCTGCACGTCACCCGACAAGCCCTCGACGATCACTTCGTGCTGAAGCAGGTCGGTACGGACCTTGTCCGGGTTCGCTTCCGGCTTGTCGCACTTGTTGATCGCGATGATCATCGGCACTTCGGCAGCCTTCGCGTGATTGATGGCTTCGATAGTCTGCGGCATGACCGCATCGTCTGCGGCAACAACGAGCACCACGATATCCGTCACCTGTGCGCCACGGGCACGCATCGACGTGAACGCCGCGTGGCCGGGGGTGTCGAGGAACGAAAGAACCGCACCGCTATCGGTCGTGACCTGGTAGGCACCGATGTGCTGGGTGATGCCGCCGGCTTCGCCCGCAGTCACTTTCGCGTTGCGGATCGCATCGAGAAGCGAGGTCTTACCATGGTCGACGTGACCCATAATGGTGATGACCGGCGGGCGGGACACAAGGTCTTCTTCCTTGTCTTCAACCTTTTCAATCACCTGCTCAACGTCAGCATCGGAGACGCGCACCATGTTGTGGCCGAATTCTTCGACGATCAGTTCCGCTGTGTCTTGGTCGATGGTTTGGTTTTGCGTCACCATCATGCCCATTTGCATGAGCGCCTTCACGACATCGGCGGCCCGCTCTGCCATACGGTTGGCAAGCTCCTGAACAACGATCGCGTCGGGCACTTGCACGTCACGCACAACCTTTTCACGCGGCTCGGCGTTGCCCATGGCCTTCTGGCGCATGCGCTCTTGCTTGCGCTTCATCGCGGCCATGGAGCGCTGGCGGCCACCCTCGCCACCCGTCAACGCCTGGTTGACGGTCAGCTTGCCGGAACGACGACCATCGCCACCCTTGCCCTTGCCGCGGTTGCGGTCATCGGCGGGCTTGTTGTCGCGCTCAGGCTTGCGGGCCTGCGGTTTCGCGCTGCGCGCTTCGGCAGCCTGTGCGGCGGCCGGATCGGCGGCCGGAGCCGCCGGCTTGGCTTTGGCTTCCGCGGCTTCCTTGCGCTTGCGTTCGTCTTCTTCGGCCTTTTTGCGGGCAGCGTCGGCGCGTTCTTGTTCTTCGCGCTCCTTTTCCTCCTGCTCACGGCGACGGCGCTCGCGTTCTTCTTCGCGAGCTTTTTCCTCTTCCGCACGCTTCTTGGCTTCATCAGCCTCGTTGGCCCTGGCCGCAGCCAGCGCTTTCATCCGGCGTTCCAGCTCGGCATCCGAGATGCCTGCGGGACGCTTGGACGGATCCGTCGCGGGAGAACCGGCACCCGAACCGCCGCCCGCGCCCGAACCGGGCTTGGGCTTGACGACCCGCTTGCGCTTCGTCTCAACCACCACGTTCTTTGTGCGGCCATGGCTGAAGCTCTGTTTCACAGAGCCAGAATGGCCACCTTTAAGCCCAAGGGGCTTTTTTCCGTCCGTATCGCTCATCTAGTCTTCGGTCCTTTCCGACGGGCGGTCCCGCCGTTCAAATCTCGCAAGCTCGCAAGCTTTGCGGCTTCCTCTACTACACGTTTCGTGAGTCCACCACCCGAGAGTGCGGCATGTATCACATGATCGCGCCCGAATGCCAAACCCAATTCATCCGCCGTAAGGCAAGTAAATAAGCTGTTTGGGCCATCAGGCGGGCGGAGTTTCGATTTTCCTCGCTCCGATCCGTCGGAGGCCTGAAAGAGCACATCCGCCGCATCCTTTGCGAGCATATCCTTGACCTTCTCGAACCCGGCCACGGCGCTGCCCGCTTTCCGAGATAGAGAGATAAGGTGAATTACGCGATCCGCAAGTCCCGTTTCGACCTTTATCACAAGGTCTTCCGGCACCAAAACCTTGGATTTCGCACCCCGATGAAAACCGCCGCGCTTGATTGCTTGCGCAAAAGCGGCCTTCGTCGGGGTGATCCATATCCCGCGCCCGGGCAGTTTTCCGAGCAGATCAGGCACAACGGTCCCATCCGGGCCGATGACAAAACGGATCATGTCGTGCGTCGGACGCACCTCTCCCGTCGCGACGCAGCGGCGCTCAGGCCCTGCGGCTCGGTCTTTGGGTGAACCCCCGCGCGTCATGCGCCGCTCCGAGGCCTGAGATCAGGCCTCGGCCTCCTCGGTGATGTCGCTGCCCTCTTCGGTCTCTTCCTCGACCTCGAGATCAGCAGGATCGACCCAGCCAAGCTGGATGCGTGCGGTCATGATCATGTTCTGAGCTTCTTCAAGGCTCACGTCGAAGGGTTCCAGAACACCATCGTCCTTGGAACGTTCACCATCGACCGTGGTCCAGCCGCCGGCCAGTTCCCAGTCGGCGCAGGTGGCGAAATCCTCGAGTGAGAAAACGCTGTCTTTCGCAAGAGCTTCGATCATCTGCGGCGTAAGCCCCTCAAAGCTCACGAGGCTATCCTGAACGCCCATCTCGCGCGCATTCTCAAGCGCCTTGCGGTTCTGTTCTTCCAGATAGTCTCGTGCACGAGCCTGTAGTTCGTTGGCCGTATCGTCGTCGACCCCGTCGATGACGAGCAGTTCGTCAATCTCAACATAGGCGACTTCTTCGAGGTTGGTAAAGCCTTCGGAGACGAGAAGCTGGGCGAAGAACTCGTCCAGATCCAGCGTATCCATGAAGAGCTTGGTGCGCTCGGCGAATTCGGCCTGACGACGCTTGCTCTCTTCTTCCTCGGTAAGAATGTCGATGTCGAGCGCGGTAAGCTGCGACGCCAGACGCACGTTCTGACCACGGCGCCCGATGGCGAGCGAAAGCTGTTCGTCCGGGACGACAACCTCGATGGACCCGGCGTCTTCGTCGAGAACCACCTTGGAAACCTCGGCAGGTTGGAGCGCGTTCACGAGGAAGGTTGGCACATCTTCGTTCCATGGGATGATGTCGATTTTCTCACCCTGAAGCTCGTTCACGACTGCCTGCACGCGGGAACCGCGCATACCGACACAAGCGCCAACCGGATCAATGGACCCATCGTAGGAAACGACGGCAATCTTGGCGCGCGAACCCGGATCACGGGCGACGGCTTTGATCTCGATGATACCATCGTAGATTTCCGGCACTTCCATCTTGAAGAGTTCGGCCATGAATTCCGGCGCGGTGCGCGACAGGAAAATCTGCGGGCCGCGGGTTTCACGCCGCACGTCTTTCACGTAGCAGCGGATACGGTCGTTCGGACGGTAGCTTTCGCGGCCGATCTTTTCGTTGCGGCGCAGGATGGCTTCGCCAGCGCCCACATCCACGATCACGTTGCCATATTCTTCGCGTTTCACGACACCGTTGATGATTGTGCCTGCGCGGTCTTTGAATTCTTCGTACTGGCGATCACGCTCGGCTTCGCGCACCTTCTGAAGGATAACCTGCTTGGCGGATTGGGCGGCGATACGCCCCATGTCCACCGGCGGGACGGTTTCGCGGAACTCGTCACCAACCTGCGGTTCTTTCACTTCGTTAAGGTCCAGAAGCTGACCGTCGCGGTACCAGAATTCTTCACGCCCGGATTTGGTCGGCTCGAAGTAGGATTTTGCCTGTTCGACGGTGAACTCGGCCTGGTAATTCTCCAGCTCTTCTTCGTCGACCACCGTGCGAACGCGTGTGAAGGTGGCGCGGCCCGTCTTGCGGTCGATGGCGACACGAATATCCATCTCGGCGCCGTAACGGCTCTTCGCAGCCCGTGCGAGACTCTCTTCCATCGCTTCGATCACGAGACCCGGATCAATCATCTTCTCCCGCGCGACAGCTTCCGCCGTCTGGAGAAGTTCAAGCTGGTTAGCAGAGGTAATCGCCATATCAGTCCTCCTCGGACGTCTCGTCCGTTTCGATAATTTCGTCGTATTGAGCTTCGTCGATAATGCCTGCGTCTTTGCGTTGCTTGAGCATCTCGGCAATCAGATCGTCCGTGAGGACAAGCTTGGCTTCGGCCAGGAGATCGAAGGTCAGCCCGATGATGACCGGCTCGCCGTCGTCTTCGATCTCGATAAGGATTTCGCTGTCTTCGGTGCCTTGCAGGACACCCTTGAACCTCTTGCGCCCACCGATGAGCTCACTGGTTTCGACCTTGGCGAGCCAGCCGGTCCACGCATCAAAGTCTTTGAAGCGGGTGAGGGGGCGGTCAATGCCGGGGCTGGATACTTCCAACGTGTATTCGCCGTCTATCGGATCCTCGACATCCAAGGTTGCGCCCAGCGCTGTGTTGATTTCGGACAGATCGTCCACTTCGATCCCGCCCTCGGGTTTCTCGGCCATGATCTGAAGCGTGCTGGTCTTGCCGCCCATGAGACGCAGGCGCACAAGTTCAAAACCCATATCCTCGATCACCGGGCGCACGATATCAGCGAGCCGGCGGTCGATGGCGGTCTTGGCGACGAGGTCAGTCATGTGGTCCTTTCGGGGTGGCCATCAGGCACAAAAAAACGGGCCAGCGGCCCGTTGATGTTTCCGGTGGAGCGTCGGGTTTGGACCCCAGCGCCTCCGCTGTTGAGGGGGATATAGGGAAGTATGGGTGAGTCTGCAAGGAAAATGCATCAGGCAGGTTTCTGAGAAATCAGGAAGAGGGCGGATCTCGGCTTGGGTCGCCAATCTTCAAGTATGGCGAGACCGGAATCGGTCATAAGGGACCGCAGCTCATCAGCGCTCATGGCTGTCAGGCTTGGAATGATACCTAAGAACCCGAGGATCGGTGCCGCGAAACGGAGCGCGCCGAACTCCTTGATCGGGACGGAGGAGGTCACGAAGTAACCTCCGGGTTTCAAGGCCTCGACGACTTTGCGCACCACGGACGGCGGATCAGGCAAGACGTGAAGAACCGACAGAGCGAGAATCATGTCGTACGTCTCGCCGCCGAAATCTGCGGTCGCGAAATCTGCGACCCTATATTTCATGTTGTCGGGGATCGGGCCAAGTGCGGCGCCGTGTGCGATCATCTCTTTCGAGATGTCCATAGCCGTGTACTGAGCAACATGCGGTGCATGAAGCCGCGCCGTGTTCCCGGACCCGCACCCGAACTCCAGAACGGTCATGTCCGGACGCATGTACCTGCGCGTCAAATCCAGCTTGTGCTCATAGGACGGAACATCGTCGATAGGGGAGGCCACATATTTCTTGGCGAAACGATCCCAGATGCGGCCCTGGTTTCTCATACTCCGAGCGTATCCCTCTGCCGTGCGAGCTTGTCAGTCGTCCGCACGAGCTCTGCCGCAATACCGGGTTCGCTGACTGCGTGGCCCGCGCGCGGGATCATCCGAAACTCGGAGGTGGGCCATGCCTTATGCAAAGACCAAGCGGCTTGTGGTGGGCAGATCATGTCGTGCCGCCCTTGAACAATGGTTCCCGGGATATGTGCGATCTTGCGCATATTGGTCAGGATCTGTTGGTCATCGCCAAGGAAGGCGCGGTTTTGGAAATAGTGGTTTTCCAACCGCGCGAAAGCGAGCGCGTAATCTGCCGGGCTGTCGATCATCGCACCGTCGTTTTCGATGCTGGCCAACGCATTTTCCCACGAGGCCCAGACCCGCGCATGTTTCAGCTCATCCGCGCGGTTCCCGGAAAAGAGGCGCGTATGATACGCATCGATCAGGTCGCCGTGCTCTTCTTCCGGAATCGGGTCGAGGAAACGGGACCAGAGATCGGGCCAGAATTGCCCGGCACCGCCCCCGTAGAACCAATCGAACTCCCGCTCGGTCGCAAGGAAAACGCCCCGGAGCACGAGCCACGCGACGTTGTCGGGATGGGCCTGTGCATAGACCAGCGCGAGCGTCGCCCCCCAGCTTCCGCCGAAGACGATCCAACGGTCAATGCCGAACGTATCCCGTATGATTTCGATATCGCGGATCAGGTGCCAGGTCGTATTATGCGTCACGCTGGCGTGTGGGCGAGACCGGCCACAACCGCGTTGGTCGAAGAGAAATATGCGGTACTTCTCGGGATCGAAGAACCGGCGCATGGCCGGAGAACATCCGCCCCCGGGACCGCCGTGGAAAACGATGATGGGAATGCCGTCCCTGGCCCCGCATTGTTCGACGTAAATCTGGTGACCGTCGCCCACGTCGAGCATACGCCGGTCAAAGGGTTCGATCGGAGGATACAAATTGCCCCCTGCGGTGTTTTTTCCTGCGGCGTGTTCCATCAATACCTAATATAGGGTTCGGGCAAAGCCCTGCCAGTAAAGCAACGAGGATACCATGACCACCGCGGAAACGACAGTCGATCCCAGTGAAGTCGCCAAGTTCGAAGCCATGGCCGCAGAATGGTGGGATGCCGGCGGCAAGTTCAAGCCCCTCCACATGATGAATCCCGTCAGGCTCGATTACATCACCTCACAAATCGCGGCTGAATTTGGTCGCGATCTTGCCGATGACAAACCGTTTGCCGATCTGCGGCTCTTGGATATCGGGTGCGGTGGCGGTCTCCTGTCCGAACCCATGGCCCGTTTGGGGGCCGAGGTTGTCGGCGCGGATGCGGCGGAACGGAACATTCCCGTTGCTAAGGTTCATGCCGAGCAATCCGGGCTCGATATCGATTATCGTTTCACAACGGCCGAAGCGATGGCAGCGGCGGGCGAACAGTTCGACATCGTTCTGAATATGGAAGTGGTCGAGCATGTGGCCGATCCCTTGGCCTATCTCACTGCCTGCCAGCAGTTGCTCAAGCCGGGCGGGCTCATGATCGCCTCAACCATCAACCGCAATCCGAAAAGCTTCATGGTTGCCATCGTTGGTGCCGAACATGTGATGCGTTGGCTGCCGAAAGGGACCCACGAGTGGCACAAGTTCATCACACCCGACGAGTTGGAAGACTTGATCTCTCGCGCGGGACTTCGACCCGTCGACCGCAAAGGCTTCGTGTTCAATCCCGTGACCTGGACATGGTCGATCTCTTCGCGGGATCTCTCAGTGAACTATGTCACCTCAAGCGTAAAGCCAGTCTAGTCGGTCGCGAAATTGTATTCGGTCAGCTCGTCTGCCGAGAGGATGTAAATCTGCTCGGGCGGCGTGGGCATCACGTGCTCCATAACACCGGGGCCAATGCCCATACGCGCGAGGCAGGCCATGACTTCTGCCTGCCCGCTCTGCGCGTCTTCGACCGCCATGAAAGCGGGATTGATAGCGCTTTCCCCGAAATAAAGCTGGTGAACACCACGCTTCCCCGTGCTCGCGACGCTGGCGGCGGCACAAATGACGCCCCGCGACATGATCCTCGAGCCTTCGGCCGAGATCGCGGGCGGTACTTTGGCTCTGAGCGAACTGGCGGATACGCCAGAATCGCAAGGATTTCGTCCGCATTTACCAATAGAAAGCCTTTTTGGGGTAGTTAAGCACAACTGGCTGGAACCTGGGCATCAGGACTCAGTGAAATGGGCAATTTGCCGTATGCGAAGCAAGACGAAGAAGCGGGCCTTGGGTGTCACCGACCGAAGCAGAACCTGCCCGCGATTTGGAGCCACAGAATTGCCTGTAAGGAGCGGCGACAATGGCAACGACTTTTGATGTAATCTATCTTGGCACTGTCTGGTCGCTTGATCCGATCGAAGGGAATGACACTGCCGAGGATGCCGGGAGCCTGGTCGGGTGGACCTTTGGCAGCGTGGGCGATCCGTTGGCCGATCATATCCAATCCTTCGCGCCGGGGACCGGCGGATTCTCTGGTGGCGTGCATGCGCTGCAATACGAACAGGACAATTTCGCCGCCAACGAGAATTTCACGATTGACGGCGGGCCGGACCAGACATTCGATAGCGTTATCGTTTACAACGCGACCATCACCTATACGGACGGAACCACCGACACGATAACCGCAAATGTGGTCCAGGACACGACGGGTAATCTTTACCTGGTGCCCGAACTTACGGCCGGCACCGATCAGATCGCGCTTGAGGCGAAACCAATTCGCTCCCTTACCCTGGACAGCGTCAACAACGACACTAACACAGGGCTTTCAGCCGATCGCGATTTTGCCAATTTCGCCGTCTGCTTTAGTTCCGAAACCGCGATTCGCACACCGCGGGGAGAGCGTTTGATTGACGATTTGCGCATCGGCGATCTGGTCAGCACGATGGATAACGGCCCGCAACCGATCCGCTGGATCGGGCGCAGGCACATCTCAAACGCTACGCTTCTTGCCAACCCAAGGCTGCGGCCGATTCTGATCCCCAGAGGTGTGATGGGGGCTACGCGCAACCTGCTGGTATCATCGCAGCACGGTATGCTTCTTGGCTTGGATCATCTGGTGCGGGCTAAGCATCTGATCGAGGTCCCCAAATCGCGGGTGCGCATTGCCCATGGCCGCAGATCCGTCACCTACATGCACCTGATGTTCGATGCCCACCAGATCATCTTTGCCGAAGGAAGCCCGGCGGAAAGCTTCTACCCCGGCCCGATGGCCCTGCACGTGGTCGACCGCGCCGCGCTGGCCGAGTTGCGCAGCCTGTTCCCGGAGGTGTGCGCCCAACAGGCAAACTCGACCAAGATTTCAAGGCATTACGGCAATACCGCGCGACTGTTCCTGCCAAAACCGACCGTTCCCGACCATTTCGGTCACGTCGAACATGCGATGACCTAACCCTAGTCCTGCTGATCGAACCGTGCGCGGACCTTGCGCAGGACTGGCAAGACTTCGCGCACTTTGTCCGGCCCGATCTGAGACACCACGTCCGCGATGATTGGCGTGATCGCGGCGAGTGCCGCGTCGCGGGCTTTCCGACCGGCGGGAGAGATCGTCACCTGTTTTCGCCGTGCATCATCCCAATCGGGGTGGACGTGAATGTGACCGGCCCACTCAAGCTTGTTGAGTGTGTTGGTCATAGCACCACGCGTGACATGGAAGTTTTTCGCGAGCTGGGCCGGGGATCGCGGTTCGCCTGCGCGCGCGAGATGGTTCAGAACCGAAAAATGGTTCAACTCCATACCCTTCGGCAGCGCTTTGGACAAAGCCGTCCGTGCCAGCTGGTCGGCCATGAACATCTCTGAGAACAGAGCGACGGACAGGCTATCGTTGGTTGAATCAGTCATGCGGGGCCACTGAACTCCCGGTCATGGCGGAGGGAAGGGATGCGTTGGCGAGACTTTTCCACGTCATCGAGATCAAGATCAACCATAGTGACTCCTGACTCAGTGCCGCCATCCGCCAGAATGTCCCCCCAAGGAGATACCGCAAGCGAATGACCAAAAGTCGAACGCTTCGGAGTGTTTTGCCCGCATTGAGCCGGCGCCAGCAGGAAGCTCCCGGTTTCAATGGCCCGCGCCCGAAGAAGCACGTGCCAGTGCGCTTTGCCTGTCGTTTGTGCGAAGGCCGACGGGACGGTCAGGATCTTCGCACCAGCTTGCGCAAGAGCCCGGTAAAGGTATGGGAAGCGGACGTCGTAACAGATGGTCAGCCCAATCGGCGTCTCGCCGATCGTGGCTAGAACAGACTCTGTTCCGGGTCGGTAACCTTTGCTTTCACGGTAGCTTTCGGTTTCCGACACATCCACATCGAACATGTGGATCTTGTCGTACCGGGCTGCGATGTCACCCATCGGAGAAACCAAGAAGGACCGGTTCGCGAACCGGCCGTTCGGGTCGTCCGTCTTCAGCGCCAGAGACCCGATCAACACCCAGACCCCCAACGTCCGGGCTTTTTCGCGGATCGCCTGAAGCGTGAGATCGTGTTCTTCGGAGGTGAGCACCGCTTGTTGGTGCGACCGGCTGGTCGAAACGCAATTTGTCACTTCCGGGGTCAGGATGAATTCCGCGCCCAACCCAGCCGCTTGGTCAACGTATCGAAGCGTTTCCGCCAGATTCTCCGCCGGGTTATCTCCCGATGAAAGCTGGATCAGGGCGACGCGCATCTATCCGGCGAGCATTTGGTCGAGCTTACCGGCACGCTCGAGCTCGTTAAGTTCATCGAAGCCACCCACGTGGATTTCGCCGATCCAGATTTGCGGAACCGTGTGGCGCCCGGCTTTCTGCATCATCTCCTGGCGAAGCGACGGGTCACGGCCGACGTCGATTTCTTCGTATTCTGCGGCTTTCTTGTTGAGAAGACGCTTGGCGGCGTGACAGAAACCGCAATATTGCGTGGTGTAGATTGTGATCGGTTGCATAGCGTGTCCTTTCGCGGGCTTGGCCCTTTGTCGAACATCTAGGCATCCCTGACAACGCGCGCCAGTGTCGCGATACTCACCTCCTGCGCACCCGCGAGTTTTGTGGCCTCGGTCGCTGCGGCAAGGGTCGCGCCCGACGTCATCACATCATCGACGATCAACACCGACCGACCCACCAAGACCGACGCCTTCTTTGGATGGGGGCGGATCGCTCCATCGAGATTGGCGAACCGCTGATCAAAGGTCTTGCCTTCCTGTGTCTCGCCACCACGCGTGCGGATCAAAGCATTCGGCGCAACATCAAGGCGGGTTCGGTGGGCGAGGGCGCGGGCAAGTTCGGCCGCCTGATTGTATTTGCGCCGAAACATGCGAGTCCAGTGCGAGGGGACGGGCACAATGAGCATGTCGGGCGCGAGGATTGGTGCAACTGCCTTGGCGAGCCACCCCGCGGCTGGTCGCGCAATATCCGGTCTGTCGGCGTGTTTGAACGCGAGTACCAACTGGCGACCGTTGCCCGAATAGACCAGCGCGGTGCGACCATGCGACCAGGGACGCGCAATGGTGAGGCATTCGTCGCAGTGATCAACGCCTCCGTCGTCCTGACCGGGAAGCGGCGCACCACAGAGATCACAAACGTGCCCCATGACAAAGCGCGTCTCGCGCCAACAGGCTCCGCAGAGTCCGTCATCGCCTTCCACCATCTCACCACAACTTGCGCATTGCGCAGGGTAAATCGCATGGACCAGCGATTGCATTTCATGAACCTCCTTCTATGGTCACGCGCCATGACCCAACGCCTTACCGATCCCAGCCGGCTTGCCCTGACGCGCGCGCGCTCAACCGCATCGGGCATGTTTCTTCAGGAAGAAGCGGCCTTCGAGATTCAAGATCGCTTAACCGAGGTTAACAAAGCGTTTACAAAACCTGCGATCGTCACCGGCTTTCCCTCCGTGTGGTCCCGGTTTTTCCCGGACGCCAAGGTCGTCGAGGACGCCGAAACGTTGGACTTGACGCCGGGTAGCCATGATCTCGTGATCCACGGGCTATCCTTGCACTGGGCGAATGATCCGGTCGGACAGCTGATCCAATGCTATCGGGCTCTGGAACCTGACGGTCTGTTCCTTGGCGCCATGTTCGGAGGCGAAACGCTGAACGAATTGCGCGAAGTTCTTTCGGAAACCGAAATCGCGCTCACAGGCGGGCTGTCGCCACGGCTTCTGCCGATGGGTGAAATCCGGGATCTAGGGGCACTCTTGCAGCGCGCCGGTTTCGCACTTCCGGTCGCAGATGGATCGACCCGGAACGTGACATACTCGGATGCGCTCGCGCTCCTGAAAGACTTGCGCGAGATGGGTGAAGGAAACGCTTTGTCACAACGCTCCAGCAAAACGCCACGCGCACTGTTTCCTGCGATGGCCGCCCGGTATGCCGAGCAGTTCGGCGCAGAAGATGGCCGCATTCCAGCAACTTTCGAGATGATTTTCCTTGCTGGATGGGCGCCGCATGAAAGCCAGCAGAAACCCTTGCGCCCAGGGTCCGCGCAGGCGCGATTGGCGGATGCGCTTAAGACCGATGAAACCAAGCTGGACGATACGCCGTAACAGGCTGGACACAGATCAAGGGACGACGATGAATACGGAACATATGCCAGCCGATCACCCGAAGGTGCCGCAGCCCAAAGTGGGAATTCTTTTTGCGAACCTCGGAACCCCGGACAACTACGATTACTGGTCGATGCGCCGGTATCTAAACGAGTTCCTGTCGGACAAGCGCGTCATCGACTATCCGAACTGGAAATGGCAGCCGATCCTACAAGGACCGATCCTGACCATTCGTCCATTCAAATCTGGCGCGAATTACAAGATGATATGGAACCACGACAAGGGCGAGAGCCCTTTGATGACGATCACCAAGGTTCAGGTTGCCAAGCTCGATGCGAAACTGACCGCACAATTTGGCGACAACGTCATGGTTGATTTCTGCATGCGTTATGGCAATCCGTCGACCAAGTCCAAGGTCGACGCGATGGTGAAAGCTGGCTGCACGCGTATCCTGTTCTTCCCGCTCTATCCACAGTACTCAGCGACCACTACCGGGACGGCCAACGACCAATTTTTCCGGTCAATGATGGAACAAAACCGGCAACCGGCGGTGCGCACCGCGCCCGAATACTTTGACCGGAAGGACTACATCGAAGCGCTCGCGCAGTCGGTGCTGCGAGTCTATCCGACCGAAGCCGACGCGCCGGAGCGGATCATCTGCTCGTACCATGGTATGCCGGAACGCTACCTAATGGAGGGCGATCCCTATCATTGCCAATGCCAGAAAACGACGCGGCTTCTGACCGAACGGCTTGGCTGGTCGAAAGATCGTATCCAGACCACCTTCCAATCGGTCTTCGGACCGGAAGAGTGGCTCAAGCCTTACACAGTGGAAGAAGTCGCACGGCTCGCGAAGGACGAATGCGTCAAAAAGATCGCCGTTCTCGCGCCCGCTTTTTCGGCTGATTGCATCGAAACGCTGGAAGAAATCAAAGGCGAGATTTGCGAGGCGTTCGAAAAGGCCGGTGGTGAGAGTTTCACCTACATTCCCTGTCTGAACGACGACGATCTGCACATCGAAGCGCTTGCGAACGTGGCCGTCGAAAACCTGAAGGGTTGGCTCGCCTAGATCTCCCACCCATGGCGGCGGCAGGTATCGAGAATCTTCGTTTCGGCCACACCTTCTTCGTCGGCCTTGATCGAGTTGAGGTGCACGAACCAATAAAGATACGCGGCGAAATCCGGCGTCACCTCTTCGGCCTGGCGCCAAGCCTCGGCTACACCGAGCTGAGACACCCGGGGCATTTGATGGTGAAAATCGCTTTCCCCGAAGAGAATGGCGGGCTTCTGGAAGAAAAACCCTGACAATGCCGCCGCGGAGTTTTGCGTGACCACCAGGTCGCATTGGCGCAGAGCCTCATCCATTCCACCCGTTTGAAGTGCCATGCGGCCATCCGCATGCACGATCTCGTTCAGCAAGTTCATCTCGCCGTCCGAATAATGTTCGCCAGGATGAAGGCCCAAAAGAATATGCCGCGCGCCCGCCTGATCCTGAACGGCTCTGATCATGTCGATGGGGGACATCGATTGGAAAGAGCGGCATTCTGTCAGTTTCCCTTGAAGAGCGACGTAGACCATACCGGTTCGCTCCGCATTTGCAGGACCGAATTTGAACAGCCACCGTCGCCAATTCATGAACCATTTCTCAGCCAGATCAGGGTCTATTTCAGCTGGATAAAAAGTCTTCTTGGCGACCGCGAACGCCCACCGTTCGGCGGTTTTCTCGATCCGCCAATAGGGGAAATAGTAGGCTTTGCGCATGGTGAGCGCTTTCTTGTGAAACGGCTCATCCATAAGGAAGAGCGAGTATCCGCGTCGAGCCCCGGATTTCATCCGCTCATCAAAGCTGTTCTTGCGCAGGTCGACCCGAAACCCGGCCTCCTCGAACGCCTTGGTTACACGTGCGCAGAACCCGAATGTTCCCTGCTGCGCGCGCCACAGCATGGTTTCATCAAGGTAGATACGCAGGATTTTCGCCACTCCCATAAGCGCGACAGTAGGCAACCGATATCCTTGGTCAAGCGCGGTGGTTGTCGCGGTCGTTGGAGGGGTCCATATACGAGAGAACAAACGGAGGCGATATGGCTGAGAGTGAATTCCCCGGCTGGCATGGCACGACGATCTGTGGTGTGCGCAAGGGTGGCGAAGTGGTCGTGGCGGGCGACGGACAGGTGAGTTTGGGCGACACGGTGATAAAGGGCACGGCGCGGAAAGTGCGCCGGCTTTCACCGGGTGGTTACGACATCGTATCCGGTTTCGCGGGATCCACGGCCGACGCTTTCACATTGCTGGAACGGCTGGAAACCAAGCTTGAACAAACGCCCGGTCAGCTCGCGCGCGCCTGCGTCGAGCTTGCCAAGGACTGGCGGACGGACAAATACCTCCAGAAGCTTGAAGCCATGCTTATTGTAACCGATGGCGCGGATATCTTCGTCGTGACGGGTGCCGGTGACGTGTTGGAGCCAGAGCATGACGTGGCTGCGATCGGATCAGGTGGCAACTACGCCCTCGCCGCAGCCCGCGCCATGATGGATACCGACAAGGACGCGGAAACCGTTGCGCGCGAAGCGATGGCGATTGCGTCCGACATCTGCGTTTATACGAACGGCAATCTGACCGTTGAAAAAATCACGAAATAAGAGGCGGACATGACCGACCTGACCCCCCGCGAGATCGTCTCGGAACTCGACCGATTCATTATCGGCCAAAAGGACGCCAAACGCGCCGTCGCTGTAGCATTGCGCAATCGCTGGCGTCGTAAACAGCTTTCCGATGATCTGCGTGACGAAGTTTACCCAAAGAACATCCTGATGATCGGCCCGACCGGTGTCGGCAAGACTGAGATTTCACGTCGTCTGGCGAAGTTGGCGCGCGCCCCCTTCATTAAAGTCGAGGCGACCAAGTTCACCGAGGTGGGCTATGTCGGGCGCGACGTCGAGCAAATCGTCCGCGATCTGGTGGATACCGCAATCGCCCAGACACGTGAGCAAATGCGTGAAGATGTGAAATCCGCCGCAGAACACAATGCGGAAGAGCGCGTCATTACCGCCCTGGCCGGCGATCAGGCACGCGAAGGCACCCGCGAGATGTTTCGCAAGAAGCTTCACAACGGCGAGCTTGATGACACGGTGATCGAACTCGACCTTCAGGACACCGGAAGCGGAATTCCCATGATGGATATTCCGGGCCAGCCGGGAATGTCGATGGGCGCGATGGATCTTGGCTCGATCTTTGGCAAAGCCTTTGGTGGTCGCACGGTTCGCAAAAAGCTGACCGTTGCGGAGAGTTATGAGATCCTCATGGGTGAAGAAGCTGACAAGCTGTTGGATGATGAGAGCGTAACAAAAGCCGCTCTTGAAAGCGTCGAGCAGAATGGCATCGTTTTCCTCGACGAGATTGACAAGGTCTGTGCCCGCACGGATGCCCGAGGCGGCGATGTCAGTCGTGAAGGTGTGCAGCGCGATCTCCTGCCGCTGATCGAAGGCACAACGGTCTCCACCAAACATGGCGCAGTGAAGACCGACCATATCCTCTTCATTGCGTCGGGCGCGTTCCACATCGCAAAACCTTCGGACCTGCTGCCCGAACTTCAGGGCAGGCTTCCGATCCGCGTGGAACTCCGCGCTCTTACGGAAGCGGATTTTGTGGCAATCCTGACCGAAACCGACAACGCACTCACCCGCCAATACACGGCTCTCATGGGGACCGAAGAAGTTACCGTCACGTTCACCAAGGATGGGATCGAGTCTCTCGCCCGGATTGCCGCCGAGGTTAACACCAGCGTCGAGAACATCGGCGCGCGGCGGCTTTACACCGTGATGGAACGGGTTTTCGAAGAGCTGAGCTTTACTGCGCCCGACAAAGCTGGCGAGGAAATCACCGTCGACGCTGGCTTCGTTGACGATAATCTCGGGGAGTTGATGCAAAGCTCTGACGTCAGCCGGTATATGCTCTAGCCAAAGAGGTTGAACACAATCTAGGCTGGTGCGGGGGCTAAAGTCTCATGACGAATATCACACGCGCTGGCATTCTGATCGTCGTTTCGCTGCTCGTCGGTTGCGCCGAGCCGACCTTTGCACCGAATGCGGTAGAGGCTCCTGCCGGGGACACTGAAACGATATTCGTCACGACAACCCGTGGCGATGCCGATGACGGATGGTATTCGGATACACGTTCCGCCTCTGTCGATTACCTTTCGCTGCCTGTCCATTTTCCGGCGTCTTATCAGCCGGGGGAGGTCGCCCGGATCAAGGCCGCGCCGGACCCGGAGCGCGATTTTTCGGTGGGGTCGAAGCAGGTCTTTGACCGCCAGGAGTTTGCGGCGGCTCTGCGGCGTGACCTTGCCGCCCGACCGAACGGTGAACGTGAAGTCACGCTCTACGTGCACGGCTTCTACAACGCCTTCTTCAACGGCGTCTTCCGCTCGGCCCAGTTGAAGCGGGATTTCGATCTTTCCGGTCCGATGGTGCATTTTTCTTGGCCCTCCAAGGGGTCAAACACCGGCTACATCTACGACCGGGAAAGCCTGCTCCATTCGCGTGATGGATTGGAATCAGTCCTGCGTCTGATTACCGCCGTCGGGGCTGACCGTGTTACGATCATAGGCCACTCTCTTGGCGCCATGCTCGTCATGGAAACTCTGCGCCAGATTGATATTGCGGATCCCGGCTGGGTTTATCGGAACGTCGATGGTCTGGCATTCGTCTCGCCGGACGTGGATGTCGAGGTTTTTCAAATGCAGGCGGCGCGGCTTGAAAGAATGCCGAAGGATACTGTGATCTTCATTTCGGACCGTGATGCGGTTTTGATGCTGTCGTCACAGCTCAGCGGAGAAAGCACTCGCCTTGGCAATACGAAGCAAATTGATCTTCGGGGCAATGGTGAGCTGACGATTGTGGACGTGTCTGCGTTGAACAAATCGGCAAGGTCCGGTCATTTCATTCCCGCGACATCCCCCGCGGCCATCAAGTTCATTCGAAACAGCACGGCCTTCGTTGACCTTTTCCCGAAAGCGGGCGTCGGTCAGGCTATCGGATCGAACGTCCGGCTTTTCGAGCTCGTTCTCCTGCCGCAATAATTCATCTCATCCGACGCAAATAGACGTAATAGGCCCCTTGGCCCCCGTGTTTGAGATGTGCTTCCGTCACCTGGAGAATGTGCGCGCGCAGCGGAGCAGAGTGAAGCCAATGCGGCACTTGATGGCGCAAGACACCGTGTCTCTCAGGGATCGGACCTGGGTCCGGTTTTGATTTCCCTTTTCCTGTTATGACCAGAACCAGGCGAAGACCCTCAGCGGCCGATCCAAGAATGAAACGCGTTAACGCCGGATGGGCCTGTGCCATCGTCATTCCGTGAAGGTCGATCCGGGCCTCCGGCGCGATCTTGCCGCGCTTCATCTTACCGAAACGCTTGCGGTCCATCGACACGGGTTGACTTGCGATAGCCTGTTCGATTTTCGGTGCAATATCGTGGGGAGGCGACTGGTTTACGGACTTCTGTCCCACCCTGAACCGTTTCGGGGGTTCGACCGGGTTCGGTTGGAAAAGCGCCTTTTCCGTCGTCTCGACCTTGGGCGCCTCCCGTTTCAACGGCGTGGCCTTATCGGTTACCTTGTCCCACAGCGCACGCTCTTCGGAACTGAGATGTCGTGGTCGCCTGGCCAAAGCTCACTCCTCGGGAACGAGCGAATAAGCGCGCTGGATCGGTAGAAGAACGACCATGCGGCCCGAATCCTTGATCTTTCCAGCTTCAGTGCCCGCAAGGTCGCCGGTTCCCCAGAAGATATCTGCCCGCTGTGCCCCTTTGATCCGCGACCCGGTGTCCTGTGCGACCATGAGGCGCGAAAAGGGTGCTTCGCCTTCTTTTTCCAACCACACCGGTGCCCCTAAAGGGGTGTAGACCGGATCTACCGCAAGCGTGCGTTGCGCTGTAATAGCACGGTTCATTGCACCGACCGGCCCGCTTTCGGGGGGCAGGTGCTCGCGTTCAACAAAGAACACATAGGATGGATTGTGACTCAGGAGGCCGCGGCCTTCGACCGGGTTGCGGCGGACCCAATTCTTGATCACCTGTGCAGAGACCTGATGCCGGTTGTAGATGCCACGACGGACCAGTTCGTCCCCAAGAGAACGGTAATTGTGTCCGTTCGATCCACCATATCCCAAGCGAATGGAAGAACCGTCCCGCAATCTAATTCGGCCGGACCCCTGAATTTGCAGGAATTGCAGATCAACCGGGTCTTTAACCCAAGCGATTTCGAGACCCCGGCCCGCCAGCGCGCCTTCTTCTTCGATCTGGCGCCGGGTGTAGGCCTGTTCACCTGAGGCAACCTCTGGCGGACGGCGATAGACGGGAACATTGAAACGTCCGCCGCGCCGTTCGGACCCTTCAATCTCGGGTTCAAAATAGGCCGTGAAAACCGGTTCGTTGCCGTCATCGATCAGGACGGGCCGAAAAAAGAGCTCGAAAAAGCTTTTGGGTGGCCCCTCAAACCCAAAACCGACGGCACAGACCGGGCGCCACTGGGGATCATCGAGAAGTTCGCAGGTGTGCAGGAATGCGAGCAGCGCTGCTTGATGATCGTCCTCGTCCCATCCGTGAAGATCCTCGAACGGAACGAGGTTGATCTCAGCCTCGTCCAGGGCTGCGACAGCAGGGGTCGCCAACGCCAGACAGGCAGCGAGGATCGCTCCGGCACCCCCGCGCATGTCAGGCCCCCGTGGCGACCAATTGCCAATTCGGGTTGTCGGATCCCATGATCCGCGCGAAGGTCCACAGATCTTTCTGACGCTTCACTTCTTTTGGATTGCCTTCGACAATTTCACCGGACTTGTCGCGCACGACCGAGGTCAATTCACCGACAAACCGCATCGTGATTTCACCTTCGCTGGTTTCGGGGTCGAAGTCGGCTTTGACAAGCTTTATCTCACGCAATCCAACGAAATTGGCGTCGATGGTCAGACCCTGCTTTTCGCGCTCTTCGACGACCATGGCGAAGCTTTCGTAAACTTCGTCGGCGAGGAAAGGTTTGATATCGGCCAGGTCACCCGCCTCGAACTTCATGAGGATCATCTCGTATGCGCCGCGCGCACCGCCCATGAACTCGCTGACAGAAAACGATGGCTCAGCACCTTTCATTCGTGCGAGCGCGTCCGCGCTGTCGCTTCCCTCTTCGACATGGTCCGTGATGTCCGTGTCGGGACCGCCTTCGATGACCTCGAAACGATCACGGCTAGCGGATTTTTTTGCGTCGTCGCGAGTCACCACGGGTTTTTCGAACCCTTCGCGTGTGCCGAGCACATCGCGCAGACGCAGGATCAGGAAAATCGCAATCGCCGCTAGGACGATCAGTTGGATGACAGGAGATGACATTCGAACCTCTTTTTGGGACGCGGTTTGAAACGTGCGCCTTCTGCTCATATGTAGGCATTGGCTGGGGGCAAGTCCACTGGCCGAACCAACTCTGATGAGGACGCCATGTGGCTTCTGTTTGCATTTATCGCGGTTCCGCTCATTGAAATCGGCCTGTTCATCCAGGTCGGTGGCTTGATCGGGCTTTGGCCCACGCTACTGATCGTTCTTGTTACGGCGATTATCGGCTCTTGGATGGTTCGTGCGCAGGGTGCGCTGGCTTTGGGTCAGGTCCGAGACAGTTTTGGCCGCATGACAGACCCGTCAGAACCGTTGGCACATGGGGCGATGATCCTGTTTTCCGGTGCGCTTTTGCTGACGCCCGGGTTTTTCACAGATACGATCGGCTTCCTTCTCCTGATTCCAGCCTTTCGCCGTTGGGCTTTCAGAGAAGCCAAAAAGCGCGTGAAAGTCCAAAGCTTCACGGCTTACAGCAGCACACAATCGCGTGGGCCGTATCGACCGGGACCGATGGGTGAGGATGTGATTGACGGCGATTTCGAAGATGTGACGCCGGAAAAGAAGCCCACTCACAAACCTGTGGAAGGTCCGTCAGGCTGGACCAAACACTGACAATTTGTGATCGTCGAGGTAGATGCGGAGCCAAGGGGTAAACCGTTCGGGATGTTCCGCCGCTTCGCGTTCCAATTCAGCCAGTCCGATCCAGCGCACGCCATCGACTTCATCGGGGTTCAGGGTAATGCGCGGGCGTTTATCGGTTTGAACCAGGAAAAGGTCGACAACTTCGTGTTCGATCATGCCACCGCCGACTTCGGCCCGATACTCGATCTGATCCTTCCAAACCGGCTCGACGCCGGTAATCCCAAGCTCTTCATCCAACCGGCGCATAGCACAGTCCATCGGCGTTTCCTCCCACAGGGGATGCGTGCAACAGGTGTTCGCCCATAAACCGGGCGTATGGTACTTCCCCGCGGCGCGCTGTTGGATCAGGATTTCGTCGTCATGGACCAGGAAAACTGACACGGCCCGGTGGCGCAATCCGTCGAGATGCGCCACGAGTTTCTCGACGGGCTTCAATTCGCCGTCGACCCATGCTGGGATCATGTCCTTCATGCGTCGCTGATACCTCGTGTCACTCTTTATGGGAAGGGTTGGCGTTGAGGCCCCCTTGTCAAGCTGGTAGAAGACATCGAATTCAGTTTTGGGAGACTAGAAATGGCGGACGAAACTCCGGCGCAAGCTGCGCCTCAACAGCCGCAGATCGGGATGAAAATCCTCGGCCAATACATTCGCGACATGTCGTTTGAGAACATCCTTGTTCAAAAGGGCGTCACAGGCGAAGTGCAGCCGGAATTGAAGGTCGAAGTGGCCCTGGACGCAAAGAAGCGCACGGCCGAAAACCAGTATGAAGTGCTGACCAAGTACAAGGTGACATCAACCAACAAGGACTCTGGCGCCGAACTTTTCATCCTGGAGCTGGAGTATGCGGGCCTCTTCCACGTGGAAAACGTGCCGGAAGATCAGCTTCATCCTTTTCTTTTGATCGAATGTCCGCGTCAGCTTTTCCCTTTCGCACGCCGGATCGTGTCCGACGTGACGCGGGACGGAGGCTTCCCGCCGGTCAATCTCGACAACGTGGATTTCGTGGCGCTCTACCGCCAGGAACTTGCCCGTCGTCAGCAGACCGAGGGCGAAAAGCCGAATTGATCGCCGCGTCTTTTTGATCGAACCGCCGTGCAGCAGCCCTGCGCGGCGGTTTTCACATCGTTTTCCAGAGCGCGTTTTCGCCTAATCCTTCGACGAAGGCCTGATGGGCCGCACGCTCGGCATCTGACACGCGACTTGCAAGCGGGGTCGGCCTGGGTCGCGGACGCCAGTTGTCAGTAGGACCTGTATCGGTGGTTTCTTCAGTACTGTGTGCCAAGACCAGGCCCGGCTGCCGACCACCGATAAGCTCCAGATAGACTTCAGCCAGGATTTCACTGTCGAGAAGCGCGCCGTGAAGAGTGCGGTGCGAGTTGTCGATCCCGAAACGGCGACACAGCGCATCGAGCGAGTTACCCGCGCCCGGAAACTTTCGGCGTGCGATGTGCAACGTGTCGATCGCCTGTTCCATTGGGATCCGGCGTCGATTGCACCAACCTAACTCCGCATTCAGGAATGGCACGTCAAAGCCCGCATTGTGGATAACAAGTTTCGCATCACCGATAAATTCCAGAAATTCATCCGCGATCATGGAGAAAATCGGGAAATCGCGCAGGAACTCTTCGGACAGGCCGTGAACCTGAAACGCCCCATCGGGCATATCGCGTTCGGGGTTGATGTATTGGTGGTATGTTTTTCCGGTCGGCATGTGGTTCAACAGCTCGATCGCACCGATTTCCACCATCCGGTCACCCGTTTTCGGATCGAAACCCGTGGTTTCCGTATCGAGTACGATTTCACGCATCAATTTTCTCCCGAATGTCTGCAAGGACTTCTCGCACAGCGCCTCGGGCCTGCTCAAGCGTCCGCGTTTCGATGACATAGTCCGCGCGTTTTCTTTTTTCCTCGTCCGGCATCTGTTTTGCCAAGATGGCCTCAAAAGTGGCTTCGTCCATCGTGCCTCTCGCCAGGACGCGCGCGCGCTGAATGTCTGCAGGGGCAGACACAACGACCACCGCGTCCATTCCCGCCGTCCCACCGCCTTCAAGCAGAAGTGGAATGTCCAGGACAACGATGTCAGCGTCGGTATGCGCCAGGAACGACCGACGATCTTCTGCGACCAAGGGGTGAACAATTGCTTCGATCTTTTTCAGCGCCTGCGCATCCTCGGCCATCCATTGTTTGAGCGCGCTGCGGTCGACCGCGCCATCCTTGATCGCCTCGGGCCGCATTTCTTGGATTGGACCCACCGCTGCTCCGCCCTGTCCGTAAAGTCGATGGACTGCAGCATCTGCATCCCAAACCGGCACGCCTTCGTCCGCGAACATCCGCGCTGTCGTGGATTTGCCCATACCGATGGACCCAGTGAGACCGAGAATGAATGTCATGATGTCCAGACCGACGAAAATGCGCCACTGTCGATAGGGGGTTTCACGCCGAACCACCGTTCGAAACTCGGGGCCGCCTGACACAACATCATGCCAACACCGCTGGCAAGATGGCAGCCATAGTATTGCGCCTGCCTCAGAAACCGCGTGTCCGGTGGATCAAGCGTCAGATCACAGGCCAGCGCACCGGGTTTCAACCCGTCCAGCGGCACCCGGAATTCCGGAGCGCCTTCGCTTCCAAGCTTGGTTGCGTTCACGACCAGGGTCGCGCCGTCGGCGACATTCCCAGCCTTGACCCAATCGAAGACGGTTATCCGTGTGCCGAACTCGGTGCGAAGCTGCTCGGCCTTCGGACGGGTTCGGGAGGCGATGCGGATTTCCTCGACACCAACCTCAAGGAGCGCTGAAATGACGACCCGCGCCGCGCGACCGGCGCCAAAGATACCGGCCGGTCCGGCCTTTGGATTCCAACCCGGCTGAGACTGACGCAAATTCTCGACGAACCCGTATCCATCGGTGTTATCGGCGTGAAGCTTGCCATCCTTGCGAAAGATTATCGTATTCGCCCCGGACATGAGTGCAGCACGATCCGTCACAATATCGACCAGGTCCATGATCATGTGCTGGTAAGACGGGCTAACATGCACACCAACGAACCCTGCTTTTGGAAGGGCAGCCAGAACCTCGGACAGATCTTTCTCTTCGACTTCCATCGGAATGTAGCGGCCGGGTTGACCGCTTGCTGTCAGCCACGCGTCGAAGATATCCGGCAGGTAGCTTGTCCCGCCGGGTGAGAGAATGACCCCTGCCAATGGTGTCAGACGCTCGGTCATATCGGCACGTCTCCTCTTACGATCAGGTAGGACAACAACTCTGTGAGCGGCAGTCCAAGCACGTCGAAATAGCTGCCGCCAATCTGTTGGAACAGCCTTACACCTTCTTCCTCGAGTTTGTAGGCCCCAACCGAATGCTGGATCGAATCCCAGTTCCGCTCGACGTAATCGCCAATGTAGTCGGGGCTTAGGCTGCGCATCGCCATCCGCACCACACCGACGTGACGCCAGATCGGTTCATGGTCGTGATAGATCACGGCCGCGGACATGAGGTGATGGGTCTGACCTGACAAAGCCTTCAATTGATCACGCGCGTCGGCTGGCGTTTCAGGCTTTGAAAGAACTTTTCCTTTCAGCGCGGCAACCTGATCACACCCAAGGACAAGCGCATCTGGGCGTTTGCTTCCACCCTTGCGGGCTTTGTATTCTGCGAGTGTGTCAGCGATATCCCGAGGCCCCGCTTGCTCGGCTTCAAGCCCTGCGCGGATGGCATTCTCATCGATTCGCACTGGCGCAACATTGAACGCGATCCCTGCATTTCGCAGAAGATCGGCGCGGATTTGAGATCCGGAAGCAAGAATGAGCGGCGTTGGCATGTTGGGAACCCTGTGGAAAATCTCTGTTTGTTCCGTCGCAAAGGATTGTGTGTCGGTGGGGAGCAAATGGGAATCCCCCGCAATCCCCGGCTTCTTCGCATTTCATCCCATCCTGTTACCACATGTGTGGGACTCAAACAGAGGTCGGCGGACGATCTGGATCATACGCAAGTTGATCCACGGATTGATCCACAGGCCAATACAACTATAAACCATTGTTTTTAAAAAATAATTGTTCATATCTGAAATGTGGCGACAAAATTGTACCGGCCCAAGATGGCTTGTGAGTAAGTCGCGGTACAACCAGGTAATCCACAAAGTCCACAGTACTACTATTTTCTAAAACCTTCTTATCTATCTTTTCTTTATTAAGAGTAGACCCTGCCAGGGTTAGACAAACTCTCATGCAAAGAAGGGCCTGATTGACTTGGGCGCTGTTGCGTCCTATATCCTCGGCCCAAGCAGCCGTCCGGCCGCCTGTTTTCCAATACAGATATGAGATGACGTGAACACGTTATCATCGGTGACCCCCATGACTGAACGATTGAACCTGGCTGATCTCAAGGCGCAGAGCCCTAAAGACCTTTTGGCACTTGCTGAAGATCTGGAGGTCGAGAATGCATCGACGATGCGCAAAGGGGAGATGATGTTCCAGATCCTCCAGGCACGTGCGGAGGATGGCTGGGAGATCGGCGGAGATGGTGTTCTGGAGGTTCTACAGGACGGGTTCGGCTTCTTGCGCTCTCCCGAGGCGAACTACCTTCCGGGTCCAGACGATATCTATATGTCGCCGGACATGATCCGTAAGCATTCGTTGCGCACCGGTGATACCGTCGAGGGTGTGATCGCAGCGCCGGGTGAAAGCGAAAACTATTTCGCGATCACCAAGGTTGAGAAGATCAACTTTACCGATCCTGATACCGCGAAACATAAAGTCGCGTTTGACAACCTGACGCCGCTCCACCCGGATGAGCGGTTGAAGATGGAGTTGGACGATCCCGCAACGAAGGACCGCTCTGCCCGGATTATCGACCTGGTTGCGCCGATCGGCAAAGGCCAGCGGTCTCTGATCGTGGCGCCGCCGCGGACCGGTAAGACGGTTCTGCTGCAAAACATCGCGCAATCGATCTCGATCAATCATCCCGAGGTTTACCTGATCGTTCTTCTGATCGACGAACGACCTGAGGAAGTCACCGACATGAAACGGTCGGTGAAAGGTGAGGTGGTCGCTTCCACTTTTGACGAACCTGCGACACGCCACGTGGCCGTGTCAGAGATGGTCATTGAGAAAGCCAAGCGGCTCGTGGAGCATAAACGCGATGTCGTCATTCTTCTGGACTCGATCACGCGCCTAGGTCGTGCCTTCAACACGACGGTTCCGTCGTCAGGCAAAGTCCTGACCGGTGGTGTCGACGCCAACGCCTTGCAGCGTCCGAAACGGTTCTTTGGTGCTGCGCGAAACATCGAAGAGGGAGGTTCGCTGACGATCATTGCGACCGCCCTGATCGACACCGGGTCTCGCATGGACGAGGTGATCTTCGAGGAATTCAAGGGCACGGGTAACTCGGAACTCGTCTTGGATCGGAAGGTGTCCGACAAGCGGATCTTCCCGGCCATCGACATTCTAAAGTCCGGCACGCGGAAAGAGGAACTGCTGGTCGATGCAAAGGACCTTCAGAAAACCTATGTATTGCGCCGGATCCTGAACCCGATGGGGACGACCGACGCCATCGAGTTCTTGATCTCGAAGCTTAAACAGACGAAGAACAATGACGAGTTCTTCGACTCCATGAATGCTTAGTAATCTTTAAAAAACAATAGGTTATAATGGATACGATCTTCGCCCTGGCCACGTCCCGTGGCAAGGCCGGCGTGGCCGTTGTTCGGGTGTCTGGACCCGAGGCGCTTACGGCTGGGCGAAAGATTGCGGGCTCATTGCCGTCACCCAGGGCAAGTGCGTTGCGTAAAATCGTGGGTCGAGATGGTCCGATCGATGAAGCCTTGATCCTGGTTTTCGCGGCAGGTGCCAGCTTTACTGGCGAGGATATCGTAGAGTTTCACGTTCATGGATCGACAGCCGTAATCAACGCGCTCCTGTCCGAGCTTGGAACCTTCGATGGCCTCCGTATGGCAGAGCCGGGCGAATTCACCCGTCGCGCATTAGAAAACGAATGCCTCGACTTGGCCCAGGTCGAAGGGCTTGCCGATCTTATCGATTCAGAAACAGAAGCTCAGCGCAAACAGGCGTTAAAGGTTCTGTCCGGTGCTCTCGGGGATAAGGTGGAGATTTGGCGAAGTGATCTTATCCGGGCGACCGCACTTCTTGAAGCGACGATTGATTTCGCTGATGAAGAGGTCCCGGTAGACGTTTCTCCAGAGGTGCTCGACCTCATTGACCGCACGCATCGCTCGCTTGTCCGAGAAGGCGAGGGGTCTCGCGTTTCAGAAAGAATTCGTGACGGGTTCGAAGTGGCAATCGTTGGTGCGCCAAACGCAGGCAAGTCGACGCTGCTGAACGCCTTGGCGGGTCGGGAAGCGGCGATTACATCGGACATTGCCGGCACCACGAGAGATGTGATCGAGGTTCGCATGGATCTTGGTGGATTGCCTGTGACGATGCTCGATACGGCTGGACTTCGATCTTCGGATGACAAGATTGAACAATTGGGCGTCGCGCGCGCAAAGGAGAGGGCGCTCGCAGCGGATCTGCGTATCTTTTTGCTGTCCTCCGATCCCTTGGATTTCGATCCCTTGGACGGGGATATCGTCGTTGAAGGCAAGGCAGATATTACGGGCCGCGGGGTGTCCGGGAAAACCGGGGAGGGCATCGAGTACCTGATTGAACAGGTTGCGCAGGTTCTCAGCGAGCGTGCGAGCCACGCGGCTACAGCGATGCGCGCACGCCATCGAGATGCGATCAATTATGCGCGAGAAACTTTGGAAAACGCTCGAATCGAGGTAGAGAGCGGATCTGAGCGTTCAGAATTAGCTGCGGAAGAGCTGTGGTCCGCGATTAGGTCGCTCGATTCCCTTTTGGGTAGGGTCGATGTCGAAATGGTCCTAGACGAAATCTTTGCAAGTTTTTGTCTTGGCAAGTGATGGGAGTGTTTCACGTGAAACATTCATTTGACGTTATCGTTGTCGGCGGTGGCCATGCAGGCGCAGACGCCGCCCTGGCCGCAGCACGCAACGGCGCAAAGACGGCCCTTATTACCTTGCGGATCGAAGATTTGGGCGTGATGTCCTGTAACCCTGCCATTGGTGGTCTAGGAAAAGGCCACTTGGTGCGGGAGATTGATGCGCTCGATGGCGCCATGGGTCATGCAGCGGACCAGGCCGGTATCCAATTTCGGCTGCTGAATCGGTCCAAGGGGCCCGCAGTGCAAGGCCCGCGCGCGCAGGCGGATCGCAAGCTTTATCGGGCTGCGATGGCGGAAATCGTTCGAAAAGCAGAAAACCTCGCGGTTCTTCCTGGCGAAGTTACGGAATTCGTCCTGGAGAAGGATCGTGTCGGCGGCGTGCAGCTCGCGGATGGATCAACGGTGACAGCATCCAGCGTGATCCTGACGACGGGCACGTTCTTGCGTGGGGTCATCCATATTGGGACGGAACGTCGCGAAGGCGGTCGTATGGGAGATCGGCCGTCTGTTAAGCTTGCAGAGCAAATTGAGGGTTTCGCGTTGCCCCTGGGTCGGCTCAAGACGGGTACTCCACCGCGTTTGGACGGTCGCACGATCAATTGGGACATACTGGACCAGCAACCCGGCGACAGCGAACCGGAAGTTTTTTCGTTCATGAATACAAAGCCGTTCGTGCGCCAAGTTGCCTGTGGCATTACACATACAAACGAGCAGACCCACGAAATCATCAACGCCAACCTGTCAAAATCCGCCATGTACGGGGGGCATATTGACGGGGTGGGGCCGCGCTATTGCCCTTCGATCGAGGATAAGGTTGTACGGTTCGCTGAGAAGACCTCGCACCAGGTTTTCTTGGAGCCTGAAGGGCTTGATGATCCGACGGTTTATCCGAATGGCATTTCCACGTCTTTGCCAATCGATGTGCAGGAGGCGTATGTCCGCTCGATTGCCGGGCTGGAAGACGTGTCGATCCTTCAGCCCGGTTACGCGATCGAATATGACTACATTGATCCTCGTGCGCTGCGGAATACGCTTGAGCTCCGCAGTGTTCCTGGTCTCTATCTCGCCGGCCAGATTAATGGGACAACCGGCTATGAAGAGGCTGCGGCGCAGGGTTTGGTTGCAGGGATTAACGCCGCCCGCAGTGCGTTGGGGCATGAAACAGTAGTTTTTTCCCGCTCGTCGTCCTACATTGGGGTGATGATCGACGATCTGGTTACGCGTGGTGTCACCGAGCCTTACCGTATGTTCACGTCGAGAGCCGAATTCCGGCTCGCGCTTCGTGCCGACAATGCGGATCAACGGCTCACTCCGCTGGCGATCGAGCTTGGAGCGATCTCTGACCAACGTCGCGTTGCGTTCCTTGAAAAAATGGAAAGGCTGGACGCTGCAGCAGCGACGCTTCAAGCTCAGACCTTTACGCCGCAGCAAGTAAACGCTGTTGGTGGCGCTGTCCGGGAGGATGGGACGCGCCGGAGCGCTTATGACCTTTTGTCGATTCCAGGGCTCACCTTCGATCATGTTTCGAAGCTTGATGAGTCCTTCCGCTTTTTCGATGCCGATACAAAGAAACAAATCAGCAAGGATGCGTTGTACGCGAAGTATATTGAACGGCAAAGACGTGAGGTCGAAGCACTCCAGCGCGATGAAAACCAAGTGATTCCACAGGATTTCACCTATGATCATCTGGACGGATTGACCGCTGAACTCCGTGCGAAGCTTTCGCAGGTGAAGCCGGAAACGCTCTCCCAGGCTGGGCGTATTGAGGGAATGACTCCGGCGGCTTTGACCCTGATCTTGGCGAAGCTGAAAAAGGAACAGAGGGCTCGTATCGCATGAGCTCCGAGCGTTTCGTCTTGGAGACCGATGTTTCACGTGAAACACTGGGCCGCCTTGAGGTCTACGAAAGCCTTCTGAAAAAGTGGAATCCACGCATCAACTTGGTGGCGAAATCAACCACGAATGACATCTGGAATCGCCACATCGTTGACTCTGCTCAGGCGTTGACCTGCGCACCCGCTTGGGCGAAATCGTGGGTGGATTTTGGTACTGGAGGCGGCTTTCCAGGAATCGTGGTTGCCATAATGGCCCCTGAAATCATTCCGAATCTCCAAATCACATGTATTGAAAGCGATACGCGAAAGGCGGCGTTTCTGCGTACGGTTCTGCGGGAAACCGGGGTGAAAGCAAGGGTGGTTTCAGATCGAATTGAAAAAGTGGAACCGCAGGACGCCGATGTTGTTTCCGCACGGGCTCTGGCGCCATTATCGAAGCTCTTGGGGTTTGCCGAACTGCACATGCATGTGTCCGGTGTTGCACTTTTTCAGAAAGGCGCGGAACACGAGAAGGAGATACAGGAAGCGCTTGAAACATGGTCGTTCCAGGTCGATAAGATACCAAGCAAGACCAATCCCAACGCCGTCATATTGAGAATTGGAGAGATCGAGCGTGTCTGATCCCAAAATCATCGCGATTACCAATCAGAAGGGCGGCGTTGGCAAGACAACGACGGCCATAAACCTCGCTGCGGCGTTGGCCTTGGCCGGCCAAAAGGTACTGATAGTGGATCTTGATCCGCAGGGTAACGCGTCCACTGGACTTGGTATTGAACCGCATGAGCGCGCTCAGACGACCTATGACTTGTTGTTGGACGAGATGCCGCTCCAAGATGTAGTATTGAAGACAGATGTGGCAGGCCTCTACATTGCCCCAGCCACGACCGACCTTTCCTCGGCGGACATTGAGCTCGTGGCGAACGAAAAGCGGTCCCATCTCCTTCATGATTCGCTGCGCGCGCCGGGTGCATTGGCGCTGGGGTTTGATTATGTTTTGATCGACTGCCCGCCATCTCTGAACCTTTTGACGGTGAATGCTCTGGTCGCCTCACATTCTGTGATGATCCCGCTTCAGTCCGAGTTCTTTGCCTTGGAGGGTTTGAGCCAACTGATGTTGACGATCCGGGAGGTGCGGGAGGCTGCCAATCCTCAGCTTCGCATCGAAGGGGTTGTGCTGACGATGCACGACACGCGGAACAATCTGTCGCAACAGGTTGAAGCAGATGCACGCGAAACCCTTGGAGAACTGGTGTTCAAGACCGTCGTGCCGCGTAATGTCCGTGTGAGCGAAGCACCGTCTTTTGCAATGCCGGTCATTACCTATGATCCGAGTTCGAAGGGCAGCCAGGCTTACAAGGCGTTGGCGCAAGAATTGACCGCCAAAGCGGGTTGAGGAGGCAAAATGGCTGAAAGCAAGAAACCAAACCGGGGTTTGGGGCGTGGACTTTCCGCTCTGATGGCGGATGTCCAGCCGGAGTCTACGGCAGATGCGCATACGAGCGACGCACCACGCAAACCGGACATGATGATTCCGATCGAAAAGGTCAAAGCAAATCCGGGGCAGCCTAGACGGCAATTTTCGCAGGAGGCTCTCGATGAGCTTTCCGCGTCGATCAAAGAAAAGGGAATCATCCAGCCGCTGATCGTGCGCCCGTTTCCTGGAAAGTCAGACCAGTTCGAGATTGTCGCCGGCGAACGTCGGTGGCGTGCGGCACAGCAAGCGCGTCTTCACGCGGTGCCTGCGATTGTTCGGGATTACGATGATACCGAGGCGTACGAAGTCGCAATCATTGAAAACATCCAGCGTGCTGATCTGAACCCTGTCGAAGAAGCGGCAGGGTACAAGGAGTTGATGGAGAAGTTCGGTCATACGCAGGAGCAGCTTTCTGATGCCCTGGGAAAATCTCGCTCGCATCTCGCGAACATGATGCGTCTTCTCAATCTTCCGGAAGGTGTTCTCGAGTTTGTCCGTGAGGGACAACTGTCGGCCGGTGCGGCACGGGCGATGATTACGGCGGACGATCCCATCAAACTGGCGAAGGCCGCCATCGCACAAAATCTTTCTGTTCGGGCGATCGAGAAGTTGGCCAAAGAGGGCGCTCCCGAAAAACGCCAACGGCATAGGTCTTCAGCGAGCGCGGAAAAAGATGCGGATACCATCGCATTGGAGAAAGACCTTGGTGCGTCCCTGGGGATGAAAGTGTCTATCGACCATAAGGAAGGTTCCCAGGCTGGTGCGGTTACGATCCGTTATGGGTCGTTCGAAGAGCTTGACGATCTTTGCCAGAAACTTGGTGGTGGCGCCTAGTCTGGCAAGAGCTTTTCGACAATGGCATTCAGAACAGCACGGCCATCCCTAGTCGCTTTCAAAAAACCCTGTTCCTCCCGGAGCAGGGCATACTCTTTTAAGTTATTGATTTCATTGCTATTTATTGGTTCACCGGCCAGATCTTCGTAAAGCTGTAAATCGAGCCCTCTCGTCGTTCTCAGGGCCATCATCACGTACTCCCCGGCCTGATCTCGACGAGAGAGGCCATTTCGACCTACCTCTCCGGACCCCGTTTTCACGTCCGAGAGCCACTTTGCGGGGGAAAGCTCAGTCGAGGTGGCATACCTTTGGCCGTTCAGGGTCAATCGACCGTGTGCGCCCGGACCAATACCCGCGTAGTCACCACCGGACCAATAGATCATGTTGTGGCGGCTTTGTTCACCCTCACGCGCATGGTTCGAGATCTCATAGGCCGGGAGGCCGGCAGCCTCGGTCAGGTCTTGTGTGAGAAAGTACATGTCGGCTCCCAGATCCTCATCTGGAAGGCCGCGCAGTTTCCCACGTGCAAAACGATCTCCAAACGCCGTGCCATTTTCGATTGTAAGTTGATACAGCGACATATGATCCGGCTCGAAAGACAGCGCCCGGGTCAGCTCGGCTTCCCAGTCAGACAGCGTTTGATTCTGCCGCGCGTAAATGAGGTCGAAGTTGATCCGGTCAAATGTTCTACGCGCGGTCTCAAGGGCGCGTAGGGCCTGATCGACATCATGAAGGCGACCAAGCGCTTTCAGGTCGCGGTCGTTCAGAGCCTGAAACCCCATTGAGACGCGATTGACCCCGGCGTCCCGGTATCCGGCGAAGCGTCCGGCTTCCACGGAGGACGGGTTCGCCTCCAGCGTGACCTCGATGTCGTTCGCGGGTGTCCAGTGGGCAAGGGCCGTTTCCAAGATCGCACCGACGAGCCCCGGTTCCATCAAGGAAGGCGTTCCGCCGCCGAAATAGACACTGTTAATGACGCGAGGCCCGATCTCGGCCGCCGTGCGATCAAGTTCCTGAATGTATGATTTTAGCCAGTCTTCTTGATCGATTTGCGTCGACACGTGGCTATTGAAATCGCAATAGGGGCATTTCGCGGCACAGAACGGCCAATGGACATACAGCCCAAACCCGCCTTGCCGCCAAGCATCACTCAAAGCAGGCCTTTACGAGTTTCTCGAATGCAATGGCCCGGTGACTCATCGCGTGTTTCTTCTCCGGGTCCATTTCACCGAAGGTGAGCTCATATCCATCCGGAATGAACATTGGATCGTAACCGAACCCACGATCACCCCGCATCGGCCAGGTCAATCGACCGTCGACTGACCCGACGAAAAGCTCATCATGTCCGTCCGGCCATGCAATGCAAAGCGTACAATTGAATGCCGCGCGGCGGGGTTCCGGAACCTCCTTGTCCTCCAGCAGCGACCAGGTCTTCTCCATCGCCATTTTGAAGTCGCGACCATCGGGCGTTTCGGCCCAATCTGCGGTGTAAACGCCGGGAGCCCCGTCCAGACCGTCGACCGACAGCCCGCTGTCATCTGAAAGGGCGGGGAGGCCCGTTTTCTTTGCCGCGAAATGGGCTTTGATCCGTGCGTTTCCTGCGTAGGTGCTCTCGGTTTCCTTGGGTTCTGGAAGATTGAACTCTCCCGCCGATTTGCAAGTGACCCCAAACGGCTCCACGAGCGCAGCGATTTCGCGCAGCTTGCCCGCGTTGTGGCTCGCAAGAACAAGTGTGTTGCCGTCGAATTTTCGGGTCATTTCGTCACCGACTTCTGTAACGTGACGAGCTCGGAAACGCCTTTTTCAGCCAGACCCATGAGGTTGTCCATCTGCTCACGCGAGAACGTCGAACCTTCCGCCGACATCTGAACCTCGATCAAACGGCCGGTACCGGTCATGACGAAGTTGCCATCGACCCCAGCCTCAGAATCCTCAGGGTAATCAAGGTCCAGCACGGGTTGTCCCGCGTAGATCCCGCAGGATACAGCAGAGACCGGAGCGACCAGAGGGTCACTTACGACATCTCCGGTCTTCATCAGCTTGTTGACGGCCAAACGCAGAGCGACCCAACCGCCAGTGATCGCAGCACAACGGGTTCCGCCATCGGCCTGAATCACGTCACAGTCCACGGTGATCTGTCGCTCGCCAAGCGCCTGACGATCCACGCCCGCGCGCAATGACCGTCCAATCAGGCGTTGGATTTCCACGGTGCGGCCGCCTTGTTTGCCTGCCGTGGCCTCACGACGCATCCGGGAGGAGGTGGAGCGGGGCAACATGCCATACTCCGCCGTTACCCAACCCATACCGGTATTCCGCATCCAAGGCGGCACGCGCTCTTCGAGGGAGGCAGTGCAAAGCACATGGGTATCGCCAACTTTGATGAGGCAGGACCCTTCGGCGTGCTTCGTAACATCCGTTTCGATTGAAACCGCGCGCATTTCATCTACATTTCGGCCAGAGGGGCGCATCAGGTGTCCTTCCTTGTTTTTCGCGCTGTGCGTCTCACGGTGGCCAAGAAAAAGCAAGGGTTCGGAGGCGCTATGACCGATGGGTCACCACAAATGGAAGAGCTGAACGACCGGTCGCGAGAAGTGTTCCGCAGGCTGGTGGAGGCATATCTAGAAACTGGCGATCCGGTCGGCTCTCGAACCTTGACCCGGGGCATGAGCGAGAAGGTCTCGCCGGCCACCATCCGCAACGTGATGCAGGATCTCGAATACATGGGGCTTCTGGACAGTCCCCATGTGTCAGCGGGCCGGATTCCGACCGAGCTCGGCTTGCGCATGTTCGTAGACGGGTTCCTGGAGGTTGGAGATCTTACCAGTGACGATCGCGGTAAGATCGAAGAGACATTAGGCTCTAACGCAGCGGATGTGCCTGGTTTGCTCAACTCCGTGGGCAAAGCGCTTTCGGGGATCACGGCGGGCGCGAGTCTCGTTCTAACCCCAAAACAGGAAGCGCCGATCAAGCATATCGAGTTCGTTTCGCTTGGCCCGGATCGCGCGCTCGTCGTGTTGGTCTTCGCCGACGGACAAGTGGAAAACCGCCTGTTCACCCCGCCGCCGGGTCAAACCCCAAGCTCCATGCGGGAAGCCGCGAATTTCCTGAACGCATTGGCCGAGGGCCGCACACTTTCCGAACTGCGGGTCGTCATGACACGGGAAATCGACGCGCGCCGACAGCAAATCGACGCTCTTGCGCGCGCCTTGGTGGAAAGCGGGCTTGCGCTTTGGGACACAGAAGGGGGCGGTCCGGACCGGCTCATCGTGCGTGGGCGCTCCAACCTGATTACTGATCCCGCCGACGAAGCCGAGCTGGATCGTATCAAAAGCCTGTTCGACGACCTTGAACGTAAGCAGGATATCGCCGAGTTTCTCGAATTGGCCGAAGGTGGCGACGGTGTGCGCATTTTTATAGGGTCAGAGAACAAACTTTTCTCACTTTCGGGTTCCTCTCTGGTGGTTTCTCCATATATGAACGCTGACCGAAAGATCGTTGGTGCGGTCGGGGTCATCGGGCCCACTCGTCTCAACTACGGGCGGATCGTTCCGATTGTGGATTACACGGCGCAACTGGTCGGGAAACTGATTTCCGACCGGGGCTAAAGAGGACAAGAATGGCGGATCCGAAGAAAGAGCCGATTGACGATATTGAAGCGGCAATCGAGGAAATCATGGGCGACCAAAGCGGTAGCGACGAAGAATACCAGAGTCTCGATGAAATGGCGGAAGAAGACGTCGATCACGACGCCAACGACCGTGACGAGATCGACGCTCTGACGGCTGAGCGGGACGAACTGCGTGACAAATTCATGCGGGCGCTGGCAGACGCCGAAAACATGCGTAAACGCGCCGATCGTGACCGTCGAGAAGCTGAAAACTACGGTGGTTCGAAGCTGGCGCGGGACATGCTGCCGGTTTACGACAACATGAAACGCGCGCTTGAGGCGATTGACGACACCCTGCGAGAACAAGCAGGCGGTTTGGTCGAAGGGATCGAGCTGACCATGCGGTCGCTGCTCGGCATCTTCGAAAAGCACGGTATTCGTGTCATTGCGCCGGAAATTGGCGACAAGTTCGACCCGGAAGAGCATGAGGCCATGTTCGAAGCGCCCGTGCCGGACACCGCCAAGGGTCACATCATTCAGGTGATGGCCGAGGGCTTCATGATCCACGATCGGCTGTTGCGGCCCGCTCAGGTCGGCGTGTCGTCTAATCCCGGCTAAGCTGTTTCAGCTGGTAAACCAGATCGAGCGCCTCTCGGGGCGTAAGCTCGTCGGGGTGCACCTCGGCGAGCTTTTCGGTGAGCGGGGACACTTCCGGCGGCGAGGGCGGGGTAGGCAGCGCTGAAACTGCCGAGAACAGAGGCAAATCGTCGATCAGTGCCTTCTGCGCAGCTCCGCCTTCACGCTCACCTTTCTCCAGCGCATCCAACACGATCCTCGCGCGGGTGATGACGCTGTCGGGAAGACCTGCAAGCTTGGCAACCTGCACACCATAGGACCGGTCGGCCGCGCCTTTGACGACTTCGTGTAGGAAAATCACTTCACCCTCCCACTCCTTGACCTTGATCGTCGCGTTGTCGACGCCCGAGAGTTTCTCTGCGAGTTGGGTCAGTTCATGGTAGTGGGTTGCAAAAAGCGCCCGGCACCCGTTGCTTTCATGAAGATATTCGAGTGTGGCCCAAGCGATAGACAGGCCGTCATAGGTCGCAGTGCCTCGACCGATCTCATCCAGAATGACCAAAGCCCGATCATCGGCTTGATTCAGAATGGCAGCGGTTTCAACCATCTCGACCATGAAAGTCGAGCGGCCCCGCGCCAGGTCGTCTGCGGCTCCGACGCGGGAGAATAGCTGACTGACGATGCCCAGACGCGCCTCAGATGCAGGGACAAAGCTGCCGGCCTGGGCAAGAAGGGCAATCAGGGCGTTCTGGCGCAGGAAGGTCGACTTACCGGCCATGTTGGGACCGGTGAGAAGCCAAATATCTGCACCCTCGGACCCGTCTGCCAGGCCACAGTCGTTTGCGATGAACGGATCACCACCCTGGGCGCGCAGAGCACGTTCGACCACGGGGTGACGCCCTCCGTGTACCTCAAACGCACGACTGTCCTCCATTGCGGGACGCACCCAGTTTTCCGCAACGGCAAGTTCGGCGAGCGCGCATGCAAGATCGATTTCAGCAAGGCTCCGCGCGGCGTCGGCCAGAAGCGCCGCCTTGTTCAGAATTGCGCCTTTCAGGCTGTCATAGAGACGCTTTTCTATCTCAAGGGCGCGGTTCCCAGCATTCAGTATCTTGGTTTCCATCTCCGACAATTCGACAGTCGTGAAGCGGACAGCGTTTGCGGTGGTTTGCCGGTGGATGAAGGTGTCCGACAGCGGTGACGAGAGCATTTTCTCCGCGTGTGTTGCGGTCGTTTCGATGAAGTAGCCAAGTACGTTGTTGTGCTTGATCTTCAACGATGCAATCCCCGTTTGTCCCGCATAGTCCGACTGCATCCCGGCGATAACACCGCGTCCCTGGTCCCGAAGTTTCCGCGCATCGTCCAGGTCCGTGTCGTAACCCTCTGCGATGAACCCGCCGTCACGCGCGAGAAGCGGGGGTTCCGCGATCAACGCGCGATCCAGAAGATCGAGCAGATCGTCATGGCCGACGAGAGATTTCGCAGCAGTCGACAGGAGGTCAGCGGTGTCGGCACCTTCAAACCGAGCCGCAATTTCCGCAGCGGCGCCCAACCCGTCTCGAATGGCTGCCAAATCACGGGGGCCGCCGCGATCCAAAGCGAGTCGAGAAAGACCGCGGTCGATGTCAGGCACTTTGCGAAGCGCATCACGAAGATCAGAGCGAAAACGGCTGTGGTCCACGAGAAACGCAACGGCATCGTGTCGATTTGTAATCGTGCTCAGGTCGCAGGACGGGCTGGAAATCCGACGCTCCAGAAGTCGCCCACCGCCTGCCGTGACCGTCCAATCCACGGTGGCGAGAAGGGATCCTTCTCGACCACCCGCCAACGCGTGGGTGATCTCCAGATTCCGGCGCGTTGCGGCGTCGATCTGCATCGTGCCGCCGCTGCTCTCCTGAACCGGGGGTTGGAGGAGCGGCAAATTCCCTTTCTGGGTAATATCTAGATATTCAACGATAGCGCCCATCGCCCCAAGCGAGGCGCGGTCGAAGGAGCCAAAAGCGTCCAAGGTGTTCACGTGAAACAGATCGCAAAGGCGCTTCGTTGCGGAAGAGCTATCGAAAGCAGCGCGGCCCAGAGGGCTGATCGAGGCACCCATATCAGACACTAATTCAGCCAATTCCACTTCCTGCACATCGGAAACGACGACTTCTCGTGGGGCGACCCGCGCAAGTTCGGGTCCAAGGCGGTTCCGCGGGCAGGGCATGATCCGGAACGCACCGGTCGAAATGTCCACCCAGGCCAAAGCGCCTTCGTCACGAACTTCGGCATAGGCGGCGAGGAAATTGTGCCGCCGCGCGTCCAGCAAGGAATCCTCGGTCAACGTGCCGGGGGTGACGAGCCGAACCACATCGCGTTTGACGACCGATTTCGACCCGCGCTTTTTCGCTTCCGACGGGTCTTCCATTTGTTCGCAGACCGCGACCCGAAACCCTTTGCGAATGAGGGTCAGAAGATATCCTTCGGCGGAATGAACCGGCACACCGCACATCGGGATATCTTCGCCCAGATGCTTCCCGCGTTTCGTCAAAGCGATATCGAGCGCCTGTGCCGCCGCTGCCGCGTCATCGAAGAACAGCTCGTAAAAATCGCCCATGCGATAGAACAGAAGCGCATCCGGGTATCCGGCCTTGATCTCCAGATATTGCGCCATCATCGGTGTGACGGTGTTCGGTTTGTTCACAAGTGCCCCCAGGCCTTTTGGCCGAATCTAACGGTCCCTGCGCAAGGACGAAACCCTACGAATTGCGCACGCGCGAGACCCAGTTCCAGGAGGTCAGGCACATGTCGTCCAAACCGCGCTTGGCCTCGAATCCGAGGCGGTCCCGCGCGCTCGCTGGATCCGCAAAGAAGCAATCGATATCGCCCGCGCGCCGCGGCCCGATCTTGTAAGGCAGTTTTTGACCACAAGCTTTCTCGTAGGACTGGAGCATATCGAAAACCGAATACCCTGTGCCGGTGCCGAGGTTCAGAACATGTGTGTCGTTTTCCGCGATCAGCTTTCCGACAGACTGAACATGCCCTTGCGCGAGATCGACGACGTGGATGTAGTCACGCACCCCGGTGCCGTCAGGGGTGTCGTAGTCATCCCCAAACACAGTCAAATGCGGAAGCTCGCCTGTCGCGACCTTGGCGATATAGGGCATAAGGTTGTTCGGAATGTCGTTCGGATCTTCCCCGATCAACGCACTGTCGTGTGCGCCGGCTGGATTGAAGTAGCGAAGCACGCCGTAGGTCCAGCGATCGTCGCTTTCCTTGAGTTGTTGCAGCAACGTTTCGCAGGTCACCTTCGATTGGGCATAGGGTGAAACCGGCGCAAGTTGATGATCCTCGGTATAGGGCAGGGAGAGCGGTTCCCCATACACCGTCGCGGTCGACGAAAAGACGACCCGGAACACACCCGCATTCTTCATGGCCATCAGCAGGTTGGAAAACCCCGTGCAGTTTGTTTCGAAGTACTCCAGCGGCTTCTCGACGCTTTCTCCGACAGCCTTTTTGGCCGCGAAGTGAATAACAGCGTCTATTGTGTGCTGGTCAAACACACTGGCCAGAAAGGTTTTGTCCAGAACATCGCCTTCGTGGAAGGTCACCGGAGCATCGGTGATCTGGGCGAGGCGGTCGATCACGTCGTGCCGAGCGTTGGAAAAGTTGTCGACGATGACAATGTCATGGCCTGCGGCTTTCAGTTCCACATAAGTGTGAGATCCGATATATCCGGCGCCCCCGGTCAACAAGATCTTGGACATGCTCAAAAACCTCTCTGATTCGGCACGAATTTAGAGGGACGGGCGCACAAGTTCACCCCGCATTCGCGGCAAAAAGTCGGGCGGGACGCGCGAACGAATATTGCGCGATCTATGGACAACACTTTTCAAAAATGTCTTTTCAAAGACCTCAAACGTCCGTCCGTTGCGCCAATTTGGTTGAGCACCGTTGACGAGAGGGATAAAGAAGCTCGGACCCAAGCAGAGAGACATCATGGCCAACAAGCCCAAGATCACCCGAGAAGAAGCGCTTCAATTCCATATCGAGCCACGGCCCGGCAAGTTCGATATTTCGCCTTCGGTTCCGATGACGACGCAGCGCGATCTTTCGTTGGCTTATTCTCCCGGCGTCGCCGTTCCTTGCGAAGAAATCCACGCCAATCCGGAAACGGCCTACGACTACACCAACAAGGGTAACCTGGTCGCGGTGGTCTCGAATGGCACAGCCGTCTTGGGTCTCGGAAACCTTGGCGCGCTCGCCTCGAAGCCGGTGATGGAAGGGAAATCCGTTCTTTTCAAAAGGTTCGCCGACGTAAACTCCATCGACATCGAGCTTGATACCGAGGACCCAGATGAAATCATCAACGCTGTCCGCCTCATGGGGCCGACGTTCGGCGGTATCAATCTTGAAGATATCAAAGCGCCGGAGTGCTTCATCATCGAGCAGCGGCTCAAAGAAGAGATGGATATCCCGGTATTCCACGACGATCAGCACGGAACGGCGGTGATCTGCGCCGCCGGTCTGATCAATGCGCTTACGATCTCCGGCAAGAAAATCGAAGACTGCAAAATTGTTCTGAATGGCGCGGGTGCGGCCGGGATTGCGTGCATCGAGCTTCTGAAAGCGATGGGCGCGAAGCACGACAACTGTATCGTCTGCGATACCAAGGGCGTGATCTACCAGGGCCGCACAGAGGGCATGAACCAATGGAAATCGGCTCACGCGGTGAACACCGATTTGCGAACGCTAGACGAGGCGATGGAGGGCGCGGATGTGTTCCTTGGTGTATCCGTCAAGGGCGCCGTGACGCAGGACATGGTCTCTAACATGGCGGAAAATGCTGTAATTTTCGCCATGGCGAACCCAGATCCCGAGATTACGCCGGAAGAAGTCCACGAGGTGCGGGAAGACGTGATCGTCGCGACGGGCCGCTCCGATTACCCGAACCAGGTGAACAACGTCTTGGGCTTTCCGTACCTGTTTCGCGGGGCGCTTGATATCCACGCGCGCGCCATCAACGACGAGATGAAAATCGCCTGCGCCGAGGCGCTGGCCGAACTTGCCCGCGAAGACGTGCCTGACGAAGTCGCCATGGCCTATGGGAAAAAGCTCATGTTCGGGCGGGATTACATCATCCCGACGCCCTTCGACCCGCGCTTGATCTACACTATTCCGCCCGCAGTGGCGAAAGCGGGTTCCGACAGCGGGGCGGCACGGCGCCCAATCGTCGACTTCGATCGCTACGCCAACACGTTGAAAGCGCGGATGGACCCGACGGCGTCGATCCTTCGGTCGCTCAACGCCCGCGCACGTCAGGCTCAGGCCACGATGATCTTTGCCGAAGGTGATGATCCGCATGTCCTGCGGGCCGCCGTCGCCTATCAACGAAACGGCTTCGGCAAAGCGCTCGTGGTCGGGCGGCAAAACGACGTGAAGGAAAAGCTGGAAGCCGCAGGTCTGGGCGATGCCGTGTCCGAGCTGGAAATCGTGAATGCCGCAAACACTGAATACCTCGCGACTTACAAGGCGTTCCTATACGAACGACTTCAACGCAAGGGGTTTGACCGTCACGACATTCATCGTCTCGCAGCGCGCGACCGTCATGTGTTTGCGTCCCTGATGCTGGCACATGGTCACGGGGACGCTTTGGTGACTGGCGCGACGCGGAAGTCCGCGCATGTGATGGAGCTCATTAATCACGTCTTCGACGCCAAGGCCGAAGATGGGGCGGTTGGTGTCACGGCGCTTCTTCATCGAGGCCGCATCGTTCTCGTCGCGGATACTCTTGTTCACGAGTGGCCCGACACTGAAGATCTCGCCAACATCGCCGAGGGAGCTGCGGCCGTCGCGCGCGACCTTGGACTCGAGCCGCGTGTGGCCCTTGTCAGCTTCTCGACCTTCGGATACCCGATTTCGGAGCGCGCCGAGAAAATGCATGAGACGCCCGCAATTCTTGAGGCGCGGGGCGTGGATTTCGAGTTCGATGGCGAGATGACCGTCGATGTTGCGTTGAACCCTGACGTTTTGGCGCAATATCCATTCTGCCGGCTCTCGGGTCCGGCGAACATTCTCGTCGTGCCGGCACGCCATTCGGCGTCTATTTCGGTCAAGATGATGCAGGAACTCGCCGGGGCGACCGTCATTGGACCGATCCTCACCGGGGTCGAAAAGCCGGTCCAGATCTGTTCCACCACGTCGACGGCCAACGACATCCTGAACATGGCCGTTCTCGCTGCCTGTAAGGTGGGCTGATGACCGTCTTCAACCTTGGTTCCATCAACGTAGACCACGTTTATCGCGTGACGCGGTTGCCCGTGGCGGGGGAAACGGTCGATGCACTGAGCCTTGATGCCATGCTGGGCGGCAAGGGTGCGAACCAATCCGTGGCCGTTGCTCGGGCCGGGGGCGAGGCCGTTCACATCGGCATGGTTGGCGACGATACGCAACCGCGGTTGTGGCTTGCGGAGTTCGGGGTCGACGCAACGCACGTGGGAACCGTCGAAGGCGCGACCGGGCACGCGAATGTCTTTGTCGACGAGAAGGCGGAAAACCTTATCGTCGTCTGGCCTGGCGCGAACCGAAAACAGTCTCTAACGCGGATCGAATTGGCGCTTCATGATGCCGGTCCGAACGATATCCTGCTTCTGCAGAATGAAACAGATCATATCTTGGAGGCCGCGAAACTGGCCAAGGAACGCGGTCTTTTCATCATCTATTCGGCCGCGCCCTTCGATCCACATGCGGCGGCGGAGATGCTTCCTCTGATCGATCTACTGGTGGTCAACAGTGTGGAAGCCCAACAAATGGCCGAGCATATGGGCGTTGCCGAAATCGATCTACCTGTGCCCAACATGATCGTTACCCGTGGTGCGGAGGGTGCGGACTGGCGGGGCGAGACTACGCTTCACCAGGATGCCTTTCCTGTCGAAGCAGTCGACACGACCGGTGCGGGCGATTGTTTCCTCGGGACAGTAGCCGCCGCGCTTGATGCAGGAGAAGATCGGGCCGAAGCGCTTCGTCGCGCGGCAGCCGCTTCCGCTATCCAGGTCACCCGACGAGGAGCGGCGCAGGCGAACCCGACGTCAGAAGAGGTTACGCGGTTTCTTCGCGGGATGTGAACGATTACGGGAACGTAAAAGGCCCCGGCTCAACTCAGAGCCGTTGTTTCACCTGACCAGTTGGCTTAACTTCATCGCCACGGACATGTCGCCGGACACTTTGATCTTGCCGGTTGCAAAAGCGGTCATCGGGTTGAGCTTCCCAGTCAACAATTTCACGAGGTTCGGTTCCGATATCCGGATCGTGCAATCGGCCGGATTGTCTGCCACCAGAGCTTGAGTGCCCGACAGGGTAATCGCGCCATCGTCTCCGCAATCGAATTTGATCGAGTCGTCCAATGGCCTCGTTTCAAGCGCCTGGCTGAGACGGCTCGCAATATCGGTCAGGCTCATGAGAAATCGCTCCGAAGTGGTTTCGCAGCGATTAGAGTTGGATTGCGACGGGAAGCAACAGTTACGTTGCTTCCCGCGTTACTTGAACTTTCGGTTCCGAACCGCCAGCAGCTTCAACCGCAGTGCGTTCAGGTTGATGAACCCTGCCGCGTCTTTCTGGTCGTAAGCGCCGGCATCGTCTTCGAACGTCACATGCGCTTCGGAATACAGCGAATGATCGGACCAGCGCCCCACACAGAAGACCGAGCCCTTGAACAGCTGCAGGCGGACGGTGCCGGACACATGCTCTTGGCTCTTGTCGATCGCAGCTTGCAGCATTTCGCGCTCCGGCGAGAACCAGAAACCGTTGTAGATGATCTCGGCATACCGGGGCATGAGCGAATCCTTCAGGTGTCCCGCGCCGCTATCCAACGTGATCTGTTCGATCCCACGGTGCGCTTCAAGGAGGATGGTGCCACCCGGCGTTTCGTAAATACCGCGCGATTTCATGCCCACGAAGCGGTTTTCCACGAAGTCGAGACGCCCGATACCGTGCGTCTTGCCAAGCTCGTTCAGCTTTGTCAGCATTTCAGCGGCGGACACGGATTTGCCGTCGATGGCAACCACGTCGCCTTTTTCGAAGGTCACTTCAATGTATTCCGGCTCATCAGGTGCTTTGACCGGATCGTCGGTGCGCTGGAAAACGTAGTCCGGTGCTTGTTCTGCCGGGTCCTCCAGGACCTTGCCTTCGGAGGAGGTATGCAGAAGGTTTGCATCGACCGAGAACGGCGCTTCGCCGCGCTTGTCCTTTGCAATCGGGATTTGATTCTTTTCGGCGAAGTCGATCAGCTTCGTGCGCGATGTCAGGTCCCATTCCCGCCAAGGGGCGATCACCTTGATCTCGGGGTTCAGCGCATAACAGGCCAGCTCGAACCGCACCTGGTCGTTGCCCTTGCCGGTCGCGCCATGCGCGACGGCGTCGGCTCCGGTCTGTTCCGCGATCTCGACAAGCCGCTTGGAGATGAGCGGCCGTGCGATGGACGTGCCGAGGAGATATTGCCCTTCGTAGACCGTGTTCGCCCGGAACATCGGGTTTACGTAGTCACGCACAAACTCTTCCCGTAGATCTTCGATGAAGATGTTCTCGGGTTTGATCCCGAGCATGATGGCTTTCTCGCGCGCCGGTTCCAGTTCTTCGCCTTGGCCGAGATCCGCGGTGAAGGTCACGACCTCGCACCCGTATTCGGTTTGCAGCCACTTAAGGATGATCGAGGTATCGAGGCCGCCTGAATAGGCAAGCACGACTTTTTTCGGCGCGGACATGGATCGCTCCCATTTTTCACTGTCCGGCGCGGTTTATCGGCAAGGCGACACAAGGGCAAGCGAGTGCGTCAGTTCACCCGCTCGCCCAAGGCAAAATCGGCCTTTGACGCCAGGTAGCAGTCGATCACCGGGCCCAGGGTAACCCCGTCACCAGCGGCGGCAGCCCGCTCTCCCTCGGAGCAAAGCCTTGCAAACTCGGAAAAGCCCAGGTTCAGAGCTGACGATTTGAGAAAATGCAGGTCGTTTTCCAGCTCGGACTTCACCGGCGCGGTGCGGAGCTTGTCGATGACCTCCTCAACCTCTTCGAGAAACATATCCACGACCTCGGCAAAGTCTTCATCGCCGATCTCGGATTTCAAATCTGCGATGCGGGACCAATCTATCATCGCCACCTCCATTGCCCACTTGTTGCCTCGCAGGGCTTAACAGCGGGTTATGAGACGGCAAAAGTATCAAGTTTTACTCTTAAACCGCCGTTAATTGGCGCAGCGCTATTGAAGGTACGGGCGCAGGACGCCCGGTGTCGAACGGGGTCGCCGTGCCTTCAGCCAAGCAGATAACCAACGTCACATTCGAACCATATGACGAGCGTGTCATTCGCCGCGTATTGGTGGTCGACGACAGCCGCGCCCAACGCCGCGTTCTGGTCGCAACGCTTTCGCGTCTCGGGTTCGACGTGGTCGAAGCCGGAAGCGGCTCACTGGCGCTTCAAATTGCGAGAAGCTCTGACATCGATCTCGTGATTTCCGATTGGATGATGCCAGAGATGGACGGGTTGGAGCTATGCAGGCAGTTTCGCGACATTCCACGCGACCACTACGGGTACTTCATTCTTCTGACCTCGAAGAGTGAGAAAGGTGCAGTTGCCCAAGGTTTGGATATCGGGGCTGATGATTTCCTGAACAAGCCGGTTAATCCTGAAGAACTTCGTGCACGGATCTCTGCGGGCGAACGCATTCTGCGCATGGAGCGGGAGCTTTTCGAAAAAAACCGCCTCGTAATTGAAACGCTCGACAAGATTTCAGGTCTGTATGACGCGCTGGATCGCGACCTGATCGAAGCACGTAAGATGCAGCAGGCCCTCGTCCGAGACCGACTGCTTGATTTCGGCCGGGCAGAAGTGGCGCTCTTGCTGAAGCCTTGCGGGCACGTCGGAGGGGATCTTGTCGGCGCATTCGATCTTGGAGATGGCCGAATCGCGGTCTACGGAATCGACGTTTCCGGACATGGCGTTGCGTCGGCGCTTCTGACCGCGCGTCTCGCCGGGTACTTGTCCGGCGGCGCTCCCGCCCAGAACATCGCGTTCGTTCCCGATGCCGATGGAGCCTATGTCCCGCAACCGCCCGCGCAGGTCGCGCTCGCTTTGAATCGTCTGATGCTGTCCGAGGTGAAATCCGATCTCTACTTCACGTTGACACTGGCCTACGTCGACCTTCGCACCGGAGAGGTCGTCATGACCCAATGTGGCCATCCTCACCCTGCAGTCATGAACGCGCGTGGGGATGTCGGTTTTCACGGCGCCGGAGGTCTCCCTATCGGGTTGATCGTGGATGCGAGCTACGACAACACCCATCTGATGCTCCAACCCGGGGATCGACTGCTCCTTTATTCCGATGGGTTCACCGAGTGCCTGGGATCTCTCGGAGAAGAACTGGAAGAGGTCGGACTTGCGCGTATCCTTCGCAAGAACGTGGAACTCGAATCCTCGGAATTCGTCGAGGCCCTGGTTTGGGATCTGGATGACTTCAAGGGCGACACGGATTTCTCGGATGACCTTTCCTGCGCTGTCGTCACCTATCGGGGAAGCACGCCTGCCAAGTAGTCTGCCGTGAATTGGGCATCGCCCGCATTCCCCAAAAGAGACACAGCGAACTCCGGATCCATCCAAACCGCTTCATGCCCCGGTTCCGTCGGCTCATGCTTTTCGCGAACCGGATGCGCAACAAAAACGTGGCAGACTTTCTCGGCCCAGAGGTCATATTCCGGCATGTATGCGAACCGACGGAAAAACCCCAATCGCCGCGGTCGCGCGATATGCCAGCCGGTCTCTTCGCGGACTTCACGGTAGAGCGCAATCAGCGGTGATTCGCCCGGATCGATTCCGCCGCCGGGCAGCTGAAACTCCGGTGTCGGCTCGTCCTGATGAGTCAGGAGAAGCTTTCCCTCACGCGGAAGAATTGCGTAAGCGCCCGGACGTGGACGATAATATTGGTTCTTCACGATCGGGTCACCGAACCGGCGCATATTTGGACCTCGTGTTGCCCACCTTATATGGGTGCGGTATGCCACGCCAAAATAGCAAGGGAAACCGCACATGAGCCTTGGGTCTCAAATCGCTTGGGACGACACGATCCTCCCGTTTCAACTCGACGCCTCGGATGTCCGGGGGCGGGTCGTGCGCTTGGATGGCGTATTGGATAATGTTCTCGCGCAGCACAATTACCCGCAGGCTATCGAAGACCTCGTCGCCGAAGCCACGCTCCTGACCGCGATGATCGGCCAGACGATCAAACTTCGCTGGAAGCTGTCACTGCAAGTGCGCGGCGATGGCCCCGCGCGACTGATCGCGACCGACTACTACGCACCTGCGCATGACGGAGAGCCTGCGCGAATCCGGGCCTATGCGAGTTTCGATGAAGACCGGCTTGACCCGAGCGGGCCTGGGTTCGAGCAAATCGGGCGCGGCTACTTCGCCATCCTGATCGACCAGGGAGAAGGCACGACCCCCTACTCCGGCCTGACACCGGTCGCCGGCTCCAGCCTGTCGGATTGCGCTCAGACATACTTCGCCCAGTCGGAACAGCTTCCCACCCGCTTCATCCTGTCTTTCCAGAAAGCGCAGGACCAGTGGCGTGCCGGAGGCGTCATGCTTCAGCAGATGCCGAAAGCCTCGCCGTTGATGAAAGACGGGCCGACCGGAGACGAAGGGCTTCTTGCGGCCGAGGACATGTTCTCCGACGGTGCCGAGCTCGAAAACTGGAGCCGTGCGAATATCCTCCTCGATACCGTCAAGGAAGATGAAATGATCGGCCCGGCCGTGCAGCCGACCGAAATGCTCGTGCGTCTGTTCCACGAAGAGCGCCCCCGTGTCTTCGACCCCCAAGCGGTTGAATTTGGCTGCACCTGCTCTGCCGAGCGCGTGGTCGAAAGCATGTCGATCTACTCTGTGAAGGACATCGCGCATATGACCACCGATGATGGGATCGTCACCGCGGACTGCCAATTTTGCGGCGCCCACTATGAATTCGATCCGTCGACATTGGGCAAGGACGCGTCGGGTGGAGAGAACTGATCCTGACACTGCTCTCGCGGCGCTGAACCGCGCGGTGCGCCGTGGCGGCGGAACCGGGTCTTCTGACTTCGATCTCAATCCAGACGTTCGCCCCATCGGCCGCGACCTGCGCCCCGCTGGCGTGTTGGCGGCTTTCTACGAAGATGAGCGGGGCGGATTGTCACTCATCCTCACCCAGCGGTCCTCGGCTTTGAAACACCACCCCGGTCAGATCGCATTCCCGGGGGGCAAGGTCGATCCGCAGGATACCGACGAAGTGGCCGCTGCTCTTCGTGAAGCGCAGGAGGAAATCGGCCTGTCCCCCGACAATGTCGAAGTGATCGGCACCCTGCCCCCGCATGAAACGATCACAGCGTTTCGCGTGACGCCCGTGGTTGCACGCGTGCGAAAACCCTTCGCTTGGCGCCCCGAGTTGGGGGAAGTGGCAGAGGTGTTTTCGGTTCCGGTCGAACACATCCTGGACCCGCGGAAGTACATTATCGAAGGGCGCCATTTTCGCGGTCAGCACCGGGAATACTTCACGGTGCCCTATGGCCCCTACTATATATGGGGAGCAACCGCGCGGATGTTGCGCATCCTTGCGGACAGGGCTGCCGAATGACAGGCACCGCGTGCATAACAGATTCTTGGCTCAGGGACCCGAACGCCCAGGCCGTTTGCCAGATGCTGACGAATGCCGGTCACCAGGCCCATTTTGTCGGTGGATGCGTGCGAAACGCCCTGATGGGTGTTCCCGTCACCGATCTGGATATCGCGACGAGCGCCCGACCGGACGTTGTGATGACTTTGGCCAAGGACGCGGGTTTCAATCCTGTGCCAACGGGTATTGAACATGGAACGGTGACAGTCGTGGTTGAGGGTGAGCCCTTCGAGATCACCACTTGGCGCCGGGATGTCGAAACGGACGGTCGGCGTGCAGTCATCGTCTTCGCGGACAAACTTGAAGACGATGCGCATCGGCGCGATTTCACGATGAACGCGCTCTACGCGGCCCCGGACGGTCAAATCGTGGACCCGCTCGGAGGACTCCCCGACCTTGAGGCGCGACGCGTCCGGTTCATCGACAACGCAGAGGATCGTATCCGCGAGGATTACCTGCGCATTCTTCGCTTCTTTCGGTTCCACGCGTGGTACGGAGATGAAGACGCGGGACTGGACCGTGAGGCCCTGGCCGCGATTGCCAATCTGTCAGACGGGATTGCTACACTGAGCCGTGAACGTGTCGGTGCCGAGATGCTCAAGCTTCTCGCTGCCCCCGACCCTGCGCCCGCGCTGGCCGCGATGGACCACGCCGGGGCGCTTCGCCACGTCATGCCGGGTTTGAGCGTCAAGACGCTTCCGGTTCTTGTCCATCTGGAAGAGCAGCTTTCCGTTGCGCCCAACCCGCTTCGTCGCCTTGCGTGTCTTGGTGGCGAAGATCATGGTGCGGCGTTGCGGCTTTCCAAGGCGAATGAACGCGCATTGAACCGTTTGCTGGAGTATCGCGGGCAAGCAACCGCGCCTACCGCTCTCGGCTATCGTCTGGGGGTAGAGGCAGCCATGGATGTCTCTTTGATCAACGCGGCGCTGCTCGAAACGCCGCTCGATCCGCAAACCATGGCAGATGCAACACGTGGCGCGGCGGCTTCATTTCCCGTCAGAGCAGAGGATCTCATGCCGCGTTTCGAAGGCGCGGCGTTAGGCGGGGAGCTTCGAAGGCTGGAAGATATCTGGATCGCGTCGGATTTCTCCCTCGACCGCGATGCGTTATTGGACCGGACATGACGTACCAAATCGAAAGACTTGGCCATCAGGGCGATGGCATCGCCACGGGACCAATTTTCGTGCCTCGCACCTTGCCGGGAGAAACGGTCGATGGCGAGTTGGAGGGTGATCGGATCGACACCCCCAAGATCGTGACCCCGTCAGCGGACCGCGTGTCGCCGCCTTGTCGGCACTACAGGTCCTGTGGAGGCTGCGCGCTCCAGCACGCCAGCGACGCCTTCGTGGCGGGATGGAAGGTCGAGGTCGTGCGCGCTGCTCTTGCTGCGCGTCGGGTCGAAACGGAGATTCGCGGGATCGCGACGTCATCTCCCAACACGCGTCGCCGGGCTACGCTCTCGGGGCGTCGAACGAAGAAGGGCTCCCTCGTCGGCTTTCATGCGCCGCGATCAGATACTGTTACGGAAATCCCGGATTGCCACCTCCTGACCCCTGCCCTCATCGCCGGAATGGAGCCGGCGCGGGAACTGGTCATTATTGGCGGTTCTCGCAAAGGGGAACTCAGGATCACGATGACCGAAGCGAAGGCCGGGTTGGACATCGCCGTGACGGATGGCAAGCCGCTCGACCTTGCGCTGGAGACAGATCTCGCGGCCATCGCGGGGCGTCACCCGATCGCTCGGCTCGCGTGGAACGGTGAAGTCATCGCAATGGCCGCGCCACCCGTGCAAATGTTCGGCACCGCACCTGTCGTGCCGCCACCCGGCGCATTCCTCCAGGCCACCCGCGAAGGCGAAGCCGCCCTCCTCGCCGCCGTGCGCGAAGCGGTTGGAGATGCAAAGACGGTGATCGACCTGTTTTCTGGGTCCGGCACCTTTGCCCTTCCTCTTGCAGCCAATGCAGCCGTGCATGCGGTCGAAGGCGACGCGGCGATGCTCTCGGCTCTGGACGAAGGGTGGCGCCATTCCCAGGGCCTGCAAAAGGTCACGACCGAAGCACGCGATCTTTTTCGTCGCCCCCTTCTCCCCGATGAACTCAACGCGGACGCGGTTGTCATCGACCCGCCGCGCGCCGGGGCCGAAGCGCAGGTCGACGAACTCGCCACAAGCGACGTTCCGCGCATTGCGGCGGTATCTTGCAACCCCGTGACTTTTGCGCGCGATGCAGAAGTATTAACCAAAGCGGGCTATAGGCTGGAGTGGCTTGTCGTCGTCGATCAGTTTCGATGGTCGCCACATGTCGAGCTTGCCGGATGCTTCACGCGCTAAGGCGCTTTTCGGGTTGTGGATAATCGGGTATGTTTTGCCCAAAAGATGTTTAGGGACAGAGCATGAATCGCGCAGTCTTGTTGGTTATTTCGCTTGCTGTGGCTCTGGGCCTGACCGCCTGCTCCAAGTTCAAGACCTACAACGGTCCTGAAGTGACCGAGATTTTCGTCTTCAAGCAAACGCGCAAGATGTACCTGATGCATCACGATACAGCCCTCGCCGAATTCGATTTCGATCTTGGTTTTGCGCCAAATGGTCACAAGGAGCAGCGTGGAGACGGCCGAACGCCCGAAGGCACCTATTACATCGACCGGCGCAACCCGAACTCCGCTTATCATCTTTCAGTTGGCATCAATTATCCGAACGAAGAGGATCGGAGTCGAGCGAAGGAAGCCGGCGTTAATCCTGGTGGCGACATCTTCATCCATGGCGGTCCGACGGAAGCAAAAGATCGCGGTCGGAAAGACTGGACTGCCGGTTGCATCGCCGTGACGAACAAGGAGATAGAAGACATCTACGCGATGGTTCGGGAAGGCACGCCGATTCACATCGTTCCGGCGAATACCAAAGTGCCGCCCGACGGCGCGGTGATGTTGACCGAGGGTGTCGAACTCGCCGCCGTCGATGAATCGACCGACATGCTGACGTTGGAGGAGCTTGCGGCTGTGGACGCAGCAATCGCCGCAAATCCGGGCGACAGTCAGATCGTGACCATCGGGGAAGAAGTCGAATTGGTCGGAGAAGGCGATCCGGTGGAGTGAGCCTCGTCATACCAGTAATAAAGGGGCGCTTGGCGCCCCTTTTTCATGCCAGATTGTTTGGCGTCATCAACCGCCGATCAGCATCGTCCACCAGATCTTGCCATTCTCTTCCTGATACCAGGCGAACCCCATGTTCGTCGCGCGACGATCAAGGATGATTGCGCGTGTGTCCGGCTTTTCCATCCAGGCCGACAAGGTCTCAAGCTCGGTTTCGAAGGTTTCAGAGATCGTTTCCCCGATCACGAGGCCGGAATACCCGGCGCGCTGGGCCCGTTCGATCGGCGACGACCCGTCTGACCCGAAGTGCCAGGGCCGGTTCTGCACAGCCATATCACGCGCGTGGGTTGCGGCGGCAGCATTGAGTTGCGCGTTGAGCTGAAGCTGCGAAACGCCGGCGGCCGCGCGAAGCTCGTTCAACGAGTCGAGCATCCGGTAGGTGATCTTGCCTTCGTTGAAAGAATTGATCTGGTAGACCGTTGGCATAGGTTTGCCGTCCGCGCCCATTCGCATACCGGCTGACGACCCGCAGGCCGCCAAGCTGAGCATGAGTGCAGAAGCGATAAAAGCGCGACCAATCTTCATTTTGTCCGTCCAACATGGGAAATCTATCAACGCGCCTTCCCTAGCCTGTCTCCAAGAGACAATCAATTTGGGATGCGCAAGATTCGGCCCGCTCTCGGCGGTTTGAATTGCGGCAGGCGAGTCTCCGCCATATACAACCTTGTGAATTTCATGCAGTCGAGGATTTCGAAGCAATGTCGTCCCCCCGTGACTCCCGTCTGAACCGTCGTAACTTCCTTGCGACTGGTGCGGCCGCAGCTGGCGGCTTTGCCGCCGCGCCCGCGCTCGCTCAGACTGAAAACTCTACCGAAATCGAACGCGACCTGTCCGAAGTCGTGCGCCGGAATATCTCGTCCTTCCGGTCGCTCGAGTGGCAGCCGTACTTCTCCGATACGAAGAACGGCGCCATCCTGGTCGATATCACTTCGCGCGCCCTGCACTACTGGAGCGAAGATCAGTCGATCTACAAGCTCTACCCGACGTCCGTGCCGCTGACCGAGGACCTGACGCGCAAAGGCCGCACGTCGGTGGTGCAAAAAGTCGAAGGCCCCTCCTGGCGCCCGACACCAGCGATGCGCAAAAGAAACCCGGAGTGGCCAGAGTTCATCGGACCCGGTCCGGACAACCCGCTTGGCACCCACGCGCTCTATCTTGGCTGGACTTATTACCGAATCCACGGCACTCACGACACACGGAAGATCGGGCGGCGTTCTTCGAACGGATGTATCGGTCTCTACAACGAGCATATTGCAGAGCTTTTCGCCCTTGCAAAAGTGGGCACGCAGGTGTTGCTTATCTGACACCACGAGGGTGGTTTCGGCTCAAATCAGTTGCATTTTTCCGGTGTTCCTGTTTTCTGCCAAACTACGAGGTACAGAAATACCCTTGTTCCGCCGTGTCACGCGGCGGAAGGACAATTGGAGATTGAAATGAAAAAAGTCATGCTGGTTGCTGCCGTTGCAGCTCTCGCCGCTACCGCCGCTCAGGCTGGTGCTCTCGTCGACCCGATCGTCGAGCCGGAAATCATCGTTGAGCAGTCGTCGTCCTCTTCGTCGGCTGGCATCATTGTTCCGCTGATCTTCCTCGCCCTCGTCGGCGTGGGTGTGTTCTGCGCGATCAACACCACGATCTGCTAAGGTTCTTTTCGGACACAGTCCGAATTTTTCCGGAGACCTCGGCCCATGGCCGGGGTCTTTTCTTTTGCAATTCGCCGCGCTTCCTGATTTCCTAAGGCTATCCAAGTGAAACCAACTTATCCCGGGCACGACTCGGGGGGACAATGGAGAACCTGATATGAAAAAAGTCATGATCGTTGCTGCCGTTGCAGCTCTCGCCGCTACCGCCGCTCAGGCTGGTGCTCTCGTCGACCCGATCGTCGAGCCGGAAATCATCGTTGAGCAGTCGTCGTCGTCCTCGTCGGCCGGCATCATCGTTCCGCTGATCTTCCTCGCGCTCGTCGGCGTGGGCGTGTTCTGCGCGATCAACACCACGATCTGCTAAGTCATCGCAGCGAAAGCTGCTTTGTGAAACCCCGGCCATTGGCCGGGGTTTTTTCTTTCATGGTTCTCTGAATCGAACACCAAGCAAAAACGCCCGAGCGAAGGCTCGGGCGTTTCCAATTCCGCTTTTCGGCAAGCTTAGATGGATTCGTCGATCCAGCTTTGCAGCGCCGATTTCGGTGCCGCGCCGGTCTTGTTCGACACGACCTGACCGTCCTTGAACATGAACAGCGCCGGAATGCCGCGAACGCCCATCTGGGCTGGCGAATTCGGGTTCTCATCCACGTTTACTTTGGCGATCTTGACCTTGTCACCGTATTCGGTGGCAAGCTCTTCCAGAGCCGGCCCGATCATCTTGCAGGGGCCGCACCATTCGGCCCAGAAGTCCACCACAACGGGGACGTCGGATTTCAGCACTTCCGCTTCGAAAGTGTCGTCGGTGACTGCGACGGTCGACATTAGGATCTCCTTGTCTGATAGCTTGGCAAGAACCTAGGTAGCCGCTGGTTCCGCGTCAAGGCGACCAAATGCGCGCAGGGCTATGTCTTTGGGCAACTCCATGAGTTGCGCTTGCCGCGTCCAGAGTACAGCCGAGACGATTTCCCGGTCCGGATAGATCGCCGACAGCGCCGTTTCATAGGCCCCGAGTTGCCGCAAGATGCCCTCCGGAATGTCCTCCACGCGATCTGGAACCGTCAAATTGGATTTAAAATCAACCGCTAAGACTCGTTCTGGCGTGATGACCAGCCGGTCAATGACGCCGTGAATGCGCCTGCGCCCCGCGATATCCACGGGTGCGGAAACTGCTACTTCCGCAAGAGCGTTGCCATCGAACAGATAACCGAGGTGTTCAGCAGTGAGCACGGCCTGTGCTTCCGCTAAAAGATCAGACAACTCGTCCGGCGGCGCGGCATCTTCGCCAAACGCGAGAAGAGCGCCAGCGTGATGTGGCCAATCTTGGTGTGGATAGCTTGGCAAAAACTCCAGGAGACGGTGGATTTGCCGGCCGCGCCGTTTTGCGATGTCGCTGTCTTGCCCGGCCTCCGCTCCCGAAACGACCTTGCCACCGCCCAGGTCCGATGGCACCAGCGGCTTTGGCGCACGTGACAGGTGCGGCGCCGGGAGTTCCGCCCAATCTGGCAGGTCTCGGGCGACAAGCTGCGGGGCGGCCACCTCATGGCGCGATGGTTCAGGCCAGTCCTGTTCCTGATACCGTCGCGCGTGTCCCAGGGGCGTCTCGAACGTCTTTGTAGGGAGATTGTCCAACCCGGCCGCGACAATCTGGTGCCAGGAATCTGCGGCCTCTTTCGCCACCTCCCCCGCTCCCGCAACGGTTAGCCAGCTTTCGGCACGAGTCATCGCGACATACAACAGCCGCATCCGTTCTTCGCGTTCGCGGTCTTTCAGTGCGTCGACCATGCCGCTCAGAACCTCCGGCATATCTTCGGATCTAGGTTTCCACACCGTGTTTCCGTTGAGCGAAACAAGATCCCCCCGCCCTCTCAGGTCGCGTTTGCCGGTGTCGGGCAGGATCACGACCGGTGCTTCCAGACCCTTTGACCCGTGAACGGTCATCACCCGTACCTCGGTGGGGTTCGTATCCATCTGCCGCTTGATCTCGACATCCTCGGCGGCCAGCCATGTAAGGAAACCAGTGAGTGAGGGCACATCCATGCGCTCGTAGGCGAGCGCCTGCGAAAGAAGCGCGTCGATTCCATCCTCCGCTTCTGTGCCCAACCGGCCCGTGAGTCGCCGACGCCCGTCATGCCGGGTCAAGATGCGGTCAATCAGATCGTAGGGGCGCAGGAAATCGGCCTGCGCGCGTAGATCCGAAAGCACCTCGAGCGTGTTCGGCGCGTCCGCGTGGCTCAACGCGTTCCAAAGGTAGGCATTTTTGTCGCGCCCGTGCGCCAGGTGAAACAGCTCGTTCTCGGTCCACCCAAACAACGGCGATCTAAGCGCAGCGGCGAGCGACAGGTCGTCTTCCGGCGTCGCCAGGAACGACAGAAGCGCGGTGAGGTCTTTGACCGCCAACTCACCGGCAATTTTCAACCGATCCGCACCCGCTACAGGGATCCCGTGCGATTTGCATTCTCGGATCAGGTGGTGAAACAGCGGGGACCGTCTTTGGACCAGAACAATGATGTCCCCGGGGGTGACCGGTTTGAACACATGTGTCTTGGTGTCCTTGTCGAACTTCGGAACGCGTTCAAATTCAATCATCCGCGCAATTTCTTCACGGATCGATTGTGCGAGAAGCACATCGTGGTTCGTTGGAGCCGGCAGATCGACAGGATCGTTCCAAGGCTTCGGTTTCGGCTCTTCTTCTTTCTCCAGGAACGGCCATAGATCGACGCGGCCGGGCATCGCGGCATGAAATGCCGCATGATCGGGCGTCTCGCCCAATCCGGCCACATCCTTCAGCGCGACATCCACCGTGTCGAGGATCGCTGGCGACGACCGGAATGAGTGGCGCAGCGGCAGGTCTTGGAGTGGGTTCAGAACCGCTTCCAGCTTGTCGCCAAACCAGGCCCGCATATTCTGAAACTCGGCCGGGTCGGCGCCCTGGAACGAATAGATTGATTGCTTCGGGTCACCCACGACGAAGATGGACCACTCCTTGTCGCCATGTGCCCCTTCGCCCGACATGAACTCCCGCGCGATGCTCCGGATCACCCGCCATTGCTCCGGGCTTGTGTCTTGGCTCTCATCGACGAGGATATGGTCGATCCCGCCATCGAGCCGGTAGAGCACCCACTGTGCCAGATCGGAATCGTTCAGAAGAAGCGAGGTTCGATGGATCAGGTCATCGAAGTCAAGCCACCCACGCGCGGCTTTGGCCGCCTCGAAACGGTGGACGAACTGATGCGCGAACTGGTGGAGGGCAAGGGTCCGTTGTGCCACATCGAGCTTTAATAGTGTCTGTTTTGTATCGAAAACCCGGTTCCCAAGATGCATCAACCCTTCTGCGAGCGCCCCCAAGTCAGACGCGGCTTTGCCGGTCGGGTGGTTGGCTCTGATCGTGTTTCCCTTGGTCAGAAACGCGTTGATTATCTGGTCCAGATCGGTCCGACCCGGCGCGTCAAGATCGAGAGAGGCCAACCGATCAGCCCAGTCAATCATCGTCTTGCTGTGCTGGCGCAGGATCGGGACCACCTGCGGGATGAGAGCTTTCACATCCGGCGTGAAAAGGTCCTGGATCAATGTGTGAACGGTGACATCCGTATCAAGCTCCAACCAATCCCAGACATCGTTGCGAGAAACGGCCATTTGGAAGTCATGGCGCCGACCAATAATGCTTTGAAGAAAGCTATCAATGTCAGCCCCGGTGAAATACCGCACCAAGTCCTCGACCAGTGGACGGTCGGAATCTTCGGCCATCTGTTCCAGCACTTCATCGCGCAGCAAATGCCCGGAACGGTCGTCCATCTCCTGGAAATCATGTGCGACCCCGGCTTCCATGGGAAAACGGCGTAGGATGGAAGCACAGAACGCGTGGATGGTTTGTATTTTCAATCCGCCGGGCGTCTCGATCGCCCGCGCGAAAAGCTGGCGCGCCCGCAGGAGGTTCAACTCCCCGCCGACGCCAAGGTCCCGCAACGCGCCGATCAGGGTTTCGTCATCCAGCATCGCCCATTCACCCAGACGCTGAAACAACCGGTTCTGCATCTCGCTCGCGGCCGCCTTCGTATAGGTAAGACACAAAATGTTTTGTGGCTCCACGTTGGACAGTAAGAGCCGGGCGACCCTGTCCGTCAGAACCCGTGTTTTCCCGGACCCCGCGTTCGCTGAAAGCCAGGTGTTGCGCGTCGGGCTTGCCGCTTTGATTTGCTGGGCTGTCGCGTCATCCCGGATCATCGGCCCACCTCGCGAGCGTTCGGCTCATCGCCGTGATCCCATTCGCCAAAACGGGACAAATGATCATAGGCCCCTTCGTGGCTTTCGCTTCGAAACACCACCCGGCGCGCCGTGTATCCGCGCTCACCAGACGCAAATCCGGCAAGAATAGAGACGAATTCGGTTTCGATGTCGTCCAGCCTGTCTGATGTAATCTCCACCGGCGCAGTCTTTGAACTCGCCCCAAGGCCGATATAGGCGACCTTGGCCGTCTCTGCTTGCGCCACGCCTTCGAACCCACCGTACCGCGCCACGAGCGCTTCAAGGAGAAGTTGTTTGTCAAATGCGTTCTGTTGTTTCGGGGTGGGGAGCTGACCCGTCTTGTAGTCGTAGATCGCGAGGTAGCCGGTGTTGAGCCGGTCAATCCGATCCGCCCGTCCATAGAGCGTGACCTTCGGGGATCCAAATTCGGCAGATCCATCCCTTTCGGTGAGGGTCTCCGATGCTTCGGAACGGCGAACCGCTTCGTCTTCCAGAAAGACATCCAAAGCCCGCTCGAATTTGGCCAGCCATACCAGGCGCGCGGCAGGCCAAGGCGCCTGCTCCTCGAACACCTCGCGCGCAATCTGAAGCAGCCGCTCTTGCTGTACGTCAATCGTTTCCCCGTCGCCCCTATCCGCGACAAACCGTTCCATCACTTCGTGAATCGCGGTGCCGCGCTGGGCCGCATCCGGGGATTGGTGGAGCGGATCGAGCGGGCGCAGACGCAAGACCCGTTTTGCATAGATCGCATAGGGATCGCGGATGAGATGCTTGACGTCGGTGAACGACAGTTTTTTCGGCTGCGCATCCACGGGAGGGTGCGGCGACGGGCGCAATTCGAGGGGCCTTTTGTGTTCGCGCTCTTTTGGCGCATCGAGCAACGCGGCTTGCAAGAGCCAGTCTCTCCCACGGTCACGCATCGCTTCGAGTGACGTCTTTCCCGCGTCGGACATGCCGTCCATCAGGTTGGTGATCCGGTTGATCCAGCGCGACGGCACCGTTTCAGCTTCGTCATCGCGCAGGGACCGGGTCAGCACGACGCTGCCAATTCCAATCGCTTGCTGGAAATCATGCGCGGACAGTCCGATTTGGCGGTCCGGTAGCAAAAGCCCCGCCTGGTGCCGCATATCCCGGTTCATCCATGGATCGGCGCCGGGGCTTTCGGGCCAGACGCCATCGTTCAACCCGGCCAGAATGGCAAGATCGACGCCCTGAACCCGCGCTTCCAACGTGCCCCAGATCTTGATCGTGGGGTGTGGTTCGTTGATGTCTCGGACCTCGCCACGATTGAGCACGGCCTCGAACAGATCGCGAAACTCTGTCGCGTTCATGTCACCGCCATGCGGCGCTTCTCGCTCCAATTCCGCTACGATGCGAAGAGCCTCACGTCCCGGCTCGCGGTCCCAAAGCCCCCCTGAACCCGCCGACCGTGACCCCCCGCAAAGCTGTTCCGTGACCGAGATCGTTTGTTTGACATGGTCCATGAGGGCCGTGTCTCCGTCGGCCTTCAAACCGCCCAATAATTCGCCAATCCAATGGCACCACGCCAAACGGTCTTCCTGCTCGCCCGCCCAAGCGACCAGTTCCTCGGCGTTCGGATAGGGCATCGCGCCACGCAATGCGGTCAGTTCCAGGTCTCGGGTCAGGCGAAGGTGTTCATTCCGCGCTTCGCCCGAATGAACGAGCGGGTGCTTTAGAAGCGTCAGAAGATCGACGCTCGTGACCTTTTGCCCGCGAAGCTGCGCAACGTGGCGCAAAAGCCGACCCGGCGCGGACAACGGAAGCGGTCGCCCGGCGGAATCGTCTGGAATGATCCCCCACCGATCGAGCGCCGCAGTGACTTGCCGTGTCAGGTTGCGATCCGGGGTGATCAACGCCGCCTCTCGCCCGGCTTCCGCCGCTTGACGAATGATCAGGGCAATCGCGCTTGCCTCTGCGCGACGGCTCGGGGCTTCGATCAGGGTAAGCGCTTCGGTTGCTTCTTCGATGCCCATGAACGCGGGAGCCTCCGCCTGCCACTGATCGGTGACCGGTGCCGGCCGCAGGGCCAGTGACACGAAGGCATTCCGGCGCGGAGCCGGAGGTGCGGTGTCGTGCCAAAGTGCGATCCGTGTGCGGTCGATCTCCAGGGACTGCATCAGGCTGCGGTAACGATACTGGGGATGATCGGACGCCGTGAGCGGGATCTTCATCTTGTCCCAAACCGCCTGGGGCAAGTCGAAATCAAATCCGGGCAGGATCACCGCCCCTTGTGGGAGCTTCGCCACCATTTCCATGAATAGCCGCGTCGCCCCACGCGATCCTGTCGATCCGGCGACGATAATCGGATCTTCGGGCGGCTCTTTCTGCCAAAGCGTTACCAGGCGCTCGATGACACGGCGCTGCCGGGCTTCCAGGTCGGGCTCCACGCCATTTTTGTCCCCGAAGAATTGTTCGACCAACTGCACGAAGGCGAGGCTGCGGGACCAGTGCTCGGAATGATGCGACACGTCGAGTTCATGCAACTTCTGCGGCGACACCCCTTCCCCCTGCATCTCGTCCATCAGGTTGGCGAGACTATCGGCCAGCGGATAGATCGAGGCGCGCGGGGCGAGAGAGGGGTCTTGTTCCAGGAGTTTCGCAATAAGGGTTGAGAGCTCCAACCGCCGACGGAGCGGCGAAATCGCAGGCGGCAAATCGGCCATCGCGGCGTCTTGGCCGAGTTCTGTCACCAGCCGAATACGTGGCAATAATCCTGCGGAACCCTCGTCGAAGAGGTCCAACATGCGTCGGCGCATCCGTGTTGTGTTTACGAATACGGTGACTCGCGCCATTGCTTCCGGTGGCGCCCCGGCCATCCTGGCCCGAAGACCTTCGACGACAGTCCTGGGAAAATCGACACCCGGATCCTGGGCGAAAATGCGTGGGGTATCGCTTGGCTCAAACATCGGGCTCAGACTGGAGCAGGGCTTCGGCGTCCGCAATACCTTCGGGTCGACCAACATCGCACCAGCCACCGTCGTGCGATGTCCCGAACAGGCGGCCTTCGGCAAGCATTTGGTCCCAAAGCAGGTTGAGCGAAAAGGTCTCCTCCGCGATTGAGGCGAGAGCGTCGGTCTTGATGATCTGCGCGCCCGAGTAGACGTGTCCCGGCCCTCGTTCCAGCCCTCCGTCTGGCCCGAGAATGAAGTCGCCGTCACCTGTATGCCCGACTGCCTGTTCTTTGGTGAGAAGTAAGAGGAGGGCGTCCATCCTGTCCGGATCCCAGCTATGTGAAAGCTCGCCCAATGGATTGGCGCCGGTCCATACGGCATCGGAGTTCATCGTGAAAACCGGTCCCGGACCAAGGAGGTGACCGGCTTGCTTTAAACCACCGCCTGTTTCCAGGATAACATCGGCCTCCAGCGAGAGAGCAACCCCTTTCGGGGCGAGATGCGCCGCGAGTTGCTCGGCCCGGTAATGGAGATTGGCCACCACGGTCTCGAGACCCGCATCGAAAACCACGTCCAGGGCGCGGTCGATCAGAGGACGGCCCGCCACCTCGATCAAGGGCTTGGGTCGGTCCTTGGTGAGATCACCCATCCGCGTGCCGAAGCCGGCTGCAAAGATCATCACGGCATCGGGGCGGTTACGCATAGGTCTTTCAATCGGTTGAGGCGAGCCGGGGTCGGCTCGGGCAAATGGGTGGAGACCGCGTCGCGCAGCAACGTCAGGTCTGGATGAGCGAGGTCATGCATCAGGTTGGACCAGACAGCGGGAATGATGTCGACATAGCGCGGCTTTCCGAAATGCATCGAGAGCCGCGCAAAAACGCCAAGGATTCGGAGGTTGCGCTGGGCGGACACGGTGGCACAGGCTTTGGTGAACGAGCCCACGTCCAGAGTCTGCACTTGCGCGTAGTGTTCGATCATCGCCTGGCGGGTCTCTGGCTGAACCATGCGACGCACGTCGTGCGCCAGTGACATGAGGTCGTAGGCGGGATGACCCATGCCTGCGTCCTGGAAATCAAGCAGACCGACCTTTGCGGCCTGGGGCGCGCGTTCGGGCAACCATAGCAGGTTCTCGGCATGGAAATCGCGAAGCACGAGAACAGGGTTCCATTCTGGAAGCATCGCGAAGGCATTGCGCAGTGCCTGCGCGATCGCCTCTTTCCCTGTGTCGGTGCCGTCGATCCCGCAACCCATCGCATACCAGTCGCTCGACAGCCCGGCGACTGCGGTCATCGTTTCCACGCCGTAATCGGGGGCGTTGGGGGGTGGGTCTGCGCGATGCAGAGCAATCAGCGTATCGGTCGCGGCGACGTAAAGCTCCCGTTCGAGGTCGGGTGCCGCCGCTGTGACCGAAGAGAAAAGGTCATCGCCGAGGTCTTCGATCAAGAGAAGACCGTTTTTGGCATCGCGAGCGAAGATCACGGGTGCTGAAAGCCCGATCCCGATCAAGTATTCGGCTATCTGAACAAAGGGTCGAACGTCCTCGCCTTTTTCGGGCGGCGCATCCATCAAGACCGCGTGTCTTCCGCCCAGGAGAAGCCTCTCGTATCGCCGATTGGACGCGTCGCCCGCCAAGGGAGTGCGCTTGGCCAAGCCCCAGCCTGCGTCGCTCAGGAAATCCATGATCCGTTCCGCGCGGTCAGTCATCCAGAAGTCCTTCCAGTACCTCGGTCCAGCGCGGATCGCTCCAGCTAGCGTTCAGCCGGCGCAAGTCCGGATTTGTGTCGTCCGGGTTTGTCGAGAAGTCCAACGATAGCGCGCCCTCAGGGCGCAAGTCACCCAACCGATCCGGCCACTCGACAAGACAGATGCTGCTCTCGAAGGCGTCAATCAGGCCGAGCTCTTCGATCTCGTCGGGATGGGTCAGACGGTAGAGATCGGCGTGCCAAATCTCGGCCGATCCCGTGTCATAGGTCTGAACCAGGGTGAATGTCGGCGAGGGGACGTCTTCGACGGGAGCGTTGTCCATGAGGAGGCGCGCCTGGATCAGATGTCTTGCGAAGTGGGTCTTGCCCGCGCCGATCGGACCGGAGAGCAGGATCACGTCACCGGCGGTCAGTCGACCTGCCAGTTCAGCGGCGAGAGCCGCTGTCATTTCAGGACTCGCCAGGTTCTTTGTTTGGGTTTTTTCGCCGCTCATAGGCACGTTGTAGCGCCCGAGCCGAGCGGGACAAGTGTTGCCTCAGCCGGACTTCTCCAGCAGCGCCAACTCCGTGCCCGCCTCGGACACTGAAACAGCTGGTTCATCGGGCTCGATTGCAGCCGCAAGTTCGGCTGTCACAACTGTAAATTCGACCATCGTGAAGCCGTTCGAAAGCGGGACCAGGCGCAGTTGAACAGGTCGACCATCATTCAATGAAATGCGAAATGACTGTGGGTCCCGTTTGCTCGCATGGCCGACAAAGGAACGGACTTCATCCCAGACGATGCTCGGCGCCGTCGTTTCCTGCCAGCGTTTGATCGCATCGACAAGCGAGATTTCCGTTACCGGTTCCGTGGGGTCGTATCCCCACAGAGCGCCATAGGCGCTGTTGGAAAGGGTCAACACTCCAGCGGTGGAGAACACAGCGAGTCCGCATGGAACTGCGTCCAAGGCTGCATGTCCGGTCTCGATTTCGGCGCGAAAGCGGCGCGCGTGGGACACTTCCGTCGAAATGTCTTCGAAAAGGAACGCGACCGCACCGTCCGGATGGGGACGTCCCGTTACCCTGTAGGTCTGCCCGGTCGGCAGGGTCCAGTTCTCCTCATACGTCCCGTTCCGGGCCCGCGTGACAAGATCGGCAACGCGTTGGCGCCAGGATTTGTAATCCTTGGGTTCTGGCATCATCTGCAATTCCCGCAGACGGTCCAGGAACGAAGCCAACGCAGGTTTTGCGCAAAGAAAATCGACGGGGAGCGTTGTAAGATCCAGAAGCGCCGGGTTGAACATGGCCAATTCGCGTTCGCGGTTGAAAATCGCAAGCCCGACGGGAAGTGACGCGAATGTTTTTGAAAGGGTCGTCACGAACTCGCTGAGGGATGTTTCCGCTTTGACGAGATCATCGACGGGTGTGGCGGTGCAGAATAAACTGCTGTCGATGTTCTGTCGTTTCACCTCGAACCATAACCGGTGGTCGGAGCCCGAGGGCGCAATGACAGCACGGGAGGATGTGCGGGACGTCTCTTGTTCCGCGTCGATTTCGAAGACATTGCGCGGGGGCCATGTCTTGGGGTCCGTGCGTTCGTCGCCTTCCAATGTATCCGCCAGGTCAAGATAGGCCCTGTTACACCAATAAATGGTCCCGTCATCAGTTTGTTGCCACGCCGGGTGGGGCGACAGATCAGTCGCGTTTCGCAGCGTTTCCAATTCACGCGCCATCGCGGCAAGGGCGTGTTGGTCCGGTGTTTGCAAGTGATCCAGCGCACCGGTCGTGCTGATCGTGATGCGGGCAACACCATCGTGCCATTCGGCGTGCAAACAGCTGGTGCCATCCTTTGACATGCGATCCATCTCGCCGTGTGCGGCTAGATCCGAAATCCAATCGTTCAAGTTTGGAAACCGAGGCTCCAGAATGAAGACGAGCCGGGACCATGCGGTTCCGCGCTTTGGTCCGGTGGACAGAAGCTCATGTGCCGAAGGGGTGGCGTCGCGCAGGGTTTCGTCATCGAACAGGTAGGTAATGGCCCCCCGTTCAAGCTCGGTGACCCTGCGCAGCGCGCTGACACGACGTGCATCCAAATGCCCAAGCGCCAACAAGATCGCGAAGGCGATCAGGAAAGCAGTGAACACAAGTGCGAGTGCTAGGAGTAGTGTCATCATGGTTGGTTCGACCTCGTCAGCGCCCCAACCATAGACCTTTGAAGGTTAACAGAGCTTTAACCCTGCTCAGTGCTCGGCAAACCTCGTGTTTTCGCCCAATGCTGGCAGACGTTCTTCCGCCTCGATCCCGCCGCTTACACCGCGTGGCCATGTCACTTGGATTATGGCTCCCCCGCGTGTTCCGGGGTGCGGCTTGCCGGTAAAAGGCTCCGACCCGTTGGCGAAGGTCAGGCTCGCACCCGTCCGTTCCAAAAGGGTCTTCGCGATGAACAACCCCAATCCCATACCTTCGTATTCGGACCTCTGATCGTCAGGTGTCGGGCGCCGCCGCCGGATAAACGGATCACCGATCCGCCCGATCATGTGGGGCGGATATCCTGTGCCGTCATCCACGACCTTCACGGCAATCCGGCTGTCGTCCCAATCCAACTCGACCCAGACGGTTGTCGCGGCGAAGTCCACCGCGTTCTGGACCAGGTTTCGCAGTCCGTGGATCACTTCGGGCCGGCGTACAACGGTTGGTGGCGGTCCCTCTTCGGCGTCGATGATGATTTCTTTGCCGCGATCTCGATGTGGCAAAGCGGCTTCTTCGAGAACCGCCGTAAGCGGGGCCTGATGGAGGTGAAGATCGTCCTTTCCGGCCCGTCCCATGTCGCGAAGAATGTCGCGGCATCGGTCTGCCTGATCCCGGATCAGCACGGCATCTTCGTGAAGGTCGGTGCCTTCCTCCAGCTCGCTCGCCATTTCGGAGGAGACCAGTTTGATGGTCGCAAGCGGCGTGCCCAGTTCATGCGCTGCCGCAGCCACAACGCCTCCGAGGTCTGTCAGTTTCTGCTCGCGCGCCAATGCCATCTGCGCCGCGACGAGTGCTTGGCTCATGCTTTGCGTTTCAGATGAAATCCTGCGGGTATAGGCGGCGATAAACCCGATGGCGACGACAATGGCGACCCACTCGCCGAACACGAAGACCTCCGGCAGACGTAATTCGGTTCCGTCCTTGGTGATCAGCGGTACGTGGAAGTCGGCGGCGAGTGTCGTCAGGGCAATCGCGACAGCCCCGGCGAGCAATGCGGACCGAAGCGACAGAGCGGTTGCCGCAACCGTGACCGGCGCCGCGATGAGCACGGCGAAGGGGTTGTTCAGCCCGCCGGTCAGAATGATCAGGATGCCCAACTGCGTTGTGTCGAAAAGAAGCATGGTGATCGCCTCTGTCTCATCCAGGCGCTTGTTCTCGGGATAAATGAAGTGAAACACGATGTTCACGATGATCGAGAGGCCTACGACGGCGGCGCAGAACCCAAGTTCTATCGAGAGATCGAACACCCGGTCGGCAATTCCGATTGCCGCAATTTGTCCGGCGATGGCCACCCACCGCAGTGTGGTGAGCGTTTGCAGCCGGATCCAGCTTCGATGCGCGTTCTCGTCGAACAGCGCTGCGCCTGTGTGGGCCATAGTCTCACCTTCGTGACAGGGTGTGGCAAAGTCTCCCCTTGTTAGACGGCGTTGAATGGCCGATCAATGCGGCCAAATTTCATGAGGTGAGACATGGACCGTACCGTTGCAATCATTGGGGTCGCCGTTTTGGCCGCTGTCGTGGGTGGCGGCGCGTTTTGGGTCAGCCAGCAGGGTGACGAAGATCAATTCGCGCAATGCCGCGCAAGCACGGTGGCCTCTGGGTCCAGCGCGATCGGCGGTCCTTTCGAGTTGGTCAACGAAAATGGCGAGACGGTGACCAATGAGGACGTCTTCACGAAGCCCACGCTGCTCTACTTCGGCTATACCTTCTGCCCTGACGTTTGCCCGCTGGACAACACCCGTAACGCCGAGGCGCTCGATCTGATCCAGGAGGATGGATATGACGCGCAGATGGCGTTCATCTCGATCGACCCGGAGCGGGATACGCCCGAGCAGGTGAAGGATTTCACCTCTTATATTCATGACGATATGCTGGGTCTGACCGGGACTCCGAGGCAGGTGAAAGCGGCGTCGCAGGCGTATCGCACCTACTACAAGAAAGAAGAGGACGGCGATCCGGAATATTACCTCGTCGACCACTCCACCTTCACCTACCTGGTGCTTCCGGAGATTGGGTTCGTCGAGTTCTTCAAGCGGGACGACACGCCGCAGCAAATCCGCGAAACGACGGAATGCTACATAAATGCCATGGGGACCGGGAGTTGATCCAGCCGGAGGTTTTTATGCCTTTGACATGTATCAATTCGCTTGCGATCCAACTGTTGCATAAGCATCCTTGAATGCGAACAGGCAGGAGGACCTTCCATGAGTGAAGCTGTCGAACTGGATATCGGAGAAGACAAATCGCTGCTTCTTCTGGATGACGATGAGCCGTTCCTGAAACGGTTGGCGCGGGCGATGGAAAAGCGTGGGTTTTCAGTTGAAACCGCCGAGAGCGTCGCGGAAGGGCGTGCAATCGCGACGGCGCGACCACCCGCATTTGCGGTCGTGGATCTGCGGCTCGGTGATGGCAACGGGCTCGATGTCGTCGAGGTGATTCACGAGCGTCGGCCGGATGCGCGTGTCGTTGTCCTGACCGGCTATGGCGCGATTGCGACCGCTGTCGCAGCGGTGAAAATCGGGGCGAACGACTATTTGTCGAAGCCTGCGGATGCCGATGATATCGCGAAAGCGCTTCTGAACCATGGCGATGATCTTCCGCCACCGCCGGAGAACCCGATGTCTGCGGACCGGGTGCGGTGGGAGCATATCCAGCGCGTCTATGAACAGTGCGACCGCAACGTGTCCGAGACCGCGCGGCGGCTCAATATGCACCGTCGGACGCTTCAGCGCATCCTGGCCAAACGATCCCCGAAATAGCGGGTCACGAAGCATATGAATTCCATATGAATCGCATATGATTTCCATATGACTCGAAGTGTGTTTTTGCTCCTTTTCCTCGCCGCCTGCGGAACCACGGGCGGCGATGGCATATCCCGGAGCTCTGCCAGAACCGGCGTGACCTTTGCCCCGGATGCGTCTGGGCTGGCCGTCGCGGGGCGCAGTCAGCGCATTGATTTCGGTCGCTCCCCGCGCGGCGTGGTTCAGGTCATGGACCGGGAAAAGGGCGATCACCGCGATCTTGGTCTTGCCGGTTGTCCGACGGGAGTCGTTCAACAGCTTGCCTGGGATGATCTGGTCCTGACTTTCGGGCGGGAGCGGTTCGTGGGCTGGAAGACCGCTGGAGCCCGAGCCGGTCAGACCTGTGCCTGATCCGCTTTTGCGGTGCGTTTGAGCCACGCACGAAATGCCTTGGCGCCGGGGGACAGAACGCCCGGCCGGGTGACGATGTAATAGCCCAATCCTTCTGGATCGCCCTCGTAGAGCACCGCCAGATTGCCCGCGTCGATGTCCGGCTGAACCAAGGTGCGCGCCTGGATCGACAGGCCCAGGCCAGCCCGCACCGCGGAGAGCGTCATGCCGTTGGTCGCCATGTCCTGGGCGCCCACCTCTTCGAAGTTGACGCCGATGGTCCGGCCCCAGACCCGTTGTTCATTCGCGGCTGTCGAAAAGAACCAATCGCTGGATGACAGCTTTCCGAGCTCTTCAAGCGACGTCGCCTTGGTATAGGATGGTGCCGCGACCACGACGAAACGGCTGAGCGCGAGTGGTTCGCTGTCCAACCCCGGCCAATCTCCGCGTCCGAATCGGATGGCGATGTCGATTCCGTCGCGACGCATGTCGACAAGCGATGTCGAGGGGGCGAGGCGGACGTCCACCTCCGGGTGCGCCGCCCAGAAGCTGCCCATCCGCGGCATGATCCAGCTTTCGGCAAAACTCGGGGTGAGCGTCACGGTTACCGGGCGTTGCGTGGTGCGGTCGAGCACCGCACTGACCCCTTCTTCGATCCGGGCGAAGCCATCGCTCAGCGCTTCCGCCAGCAGACCGCCCGCTTCGGTCAACCGCATGCTTTGTCCGTCTCGGCTGGCCAGCGGTTCGCCAAAATGTGTCTCTAACGCACGTAAATGCTGCGCAATGGCCGCGTGAGTCACGTTCAGCTCCCGCGCGGCGGATGACAGCGTGCCCTGTCGTGCCAGGGCGTCGAATGCGCGCAGGGCGGCAAGGGAAGGGATGCGGGACCAGTCCATACCTGACTGTTAGCACAACTTACATCTTTGAAACATTAGAAACTGGAGCGACTCGGGGACAAGCGGCATGTTGAGGACAGAAACGCGAAGGAGAACCGCAATGCTTGGAATCATGAACCACGTCATCCGCCATGCGACCGGCGCCGACGGTCGCGTCGAAACGAAATTCAATCGGGAATACCACATTCGCCACGAAGAATTGGTGCGCCGCCGGGAAGAAGAGGCGGAACTTTATCGTCAGCTTCGCCGCCGCGTCAGCCTTTGAACGACCCAAGGACCTTCCCTGTCCTGACTTCCCCGCCAAGTCATACTTGGCGGGGCATTTTTACATCTGGGCGAGCAAGTCATTGAAACGGGTAATGAAATCATGTCGAACTTCGATCGGAGGACGCGGCGCGATGGAGATGTCAGCCACCAGTCCTTCGTCCGGGTGGCCAAAGAACCTGTCCGATTCCAGTATCGAGAACCCCGCGATCTGCGTGGCTTCAAGCCACGCCGACACCCGATCCGCGCGTTTGATCGCCTTCTTCACCGTCACGGGCACCTTGGCGGGCAACCCGTAGCGAATATGGATGGCTGCCTGAAGCCGGTCGTCAAGCTCGCCGTAGCCGGGACCAACGGCGGCTTTCACGGGCGAGATCATATCGCCAATCACGTATTCCGGGCCGTCATGGAGCAGTGCGGCGAGCCGCCATTTGACCGGCGTTTTCGGATTCATGCGACCAAACAGATCTTCGACCAGGAGCGAGTGTTCGGCCACCGAATAGGCAAAGTCCCCCATCGTTTGCCCGTTCCAGCGCGCGACAAAAGCGAGCCCGTGCGCAATGTCCTCGATCTCGATATCGACCGGCGTGGGGTCGAGCAGGTCGAGACGGCGACCCGATAACATGCGCTGCCATGCGCGGGGCGGTTCTTTGGCCATGTCAGTTGTCCTCAAGTCTGCGCGGCATTTTGATCTAGCCGTCTGTTTTTGTCTGCACCTTACGTCCCAAGGGCAAGAACGCGCGGTTCCCATGCACCTGGATGACACGGTCGTAACGCTCGCTCCCGAATGTCTCAATCAACCAGAGAACATCCTCGAAATCTTCGAGAATGACGATAGGATTGCAGCGCTCGATGATGCCTTTGGCGCCGAGCAGGGCCTTTTTCTCATGGCCTTCGACGTCGAGTTGCAGAATCGAGACATGGCGATCCTCCGGGATCATATCGTCAAGGCGCACAGATTTGACCGACGTGATCCCTTTGCCAGGGGCTTTCACCATATGGGAGTGACCGCCGAGCGCTTCGCCATCCGGGTTGTGCGTTCGGAACAGAAGCTCGCCCGCACCATTGGAGACGGCCGCATTCGTCAAAGACACGTTCGAAAGCCCGTTGAGGTCGATGGTTCTTGTCGCATGGGCAAAGCTTTCGGGGTTTGGTTCAAATGCCCAAATCCGGGCGTCTTCTGCCAGGCTGGATGAGAGGGCGGGTAAGAAATCACCGAAAAACGTCCCGGCATGAACGATGTCGCCCGACCCGACCTCGCGGCGCATGAAGGCGATGGTCCGAGGCTCATAGACATCTCCCGATTTCACCTTTTTGACCGCGGGCCGCGCGTCCAATCCATCCGGGACGGAATATCGACCGTACTCGTTTTCGTAATAATTCTGTGCCATGCGGCAAGAAAGGCCCGATGCTTCCTGCCAAGTCAATCTGCCTTACGTTGCGCAGAATGGCCTGCGATGGTAGCTAGCGGCCAAACATCAATTGGACGGAGAGACCCGTGACTCAAGATTACATCGTGAAGGACATTTCGCTCGCCGAGTTTGGCCGCAAGGAGCTGGATATTGCCGAGACGGAAATGCCGGGCCTGATGGCTCTGCGCGAAGAATATGGCGAGGCGAAGCCGCTGAAAGGCGCGCGGATTGCCGGGTCGCTCCACATGACGATCCAGACCGCCGTTCTGATCGAAACGCTGGTCGCGTTGGGCGCGGATGTGCGTTGGGCGTCGTGCAACATCTTCTCGACCCAGGACCACGCCGCCGCTGCGATTGCCGCGGGCGGAACGCCGGTGTTCGCGGTGAAAGGCGAGACGCTGGAAGAATACTGGGATTACGCCGACCGCATCTTCATGTTCGAAGAAGGCGGCTGCAACATGATCCTCGACGACGGTGGCGACGCGACCATGTATATCCTTCTGGGTGCGCGCGTCGAAGCCGGTGAAACGGACCTGATCGAAACGCCGCATTCGGAAGAAGAGGAATACCTCTTCGCCCAGATCAAGAAGCGTCTGGCGGCCAGCCCCGGCTGGTTCACCAAGCAGCGCGACATGATCAAAGGCGTGTCCGAAGAAACAACGACCGGCGTGCACCGTCTGTATGAGCTGATGAAACAGGGCCAACTGCCCTTCCCGGCGATCAATGTGAACGACTCTGTCACCAAGTCGAAGTTCGACAACAAGTATGGCTGCAAGGAATCGCTCGTCGATGGTATCCGCCGTGCGACCGACACCATGATGGCCGGCAAGGTTGCCGTGGTCTGCGGCTATGGTGACGTGGGCAAAGGGTCCGCTGCGTCGCTGCGTGGTGCTGGCGCCCGTGTGAAGGTGACCGAGATCGACCCGATCTGCGCGCTTCAGGCGGCGATGGACGGGTTCGAGGTGGTGACGCTCGAAGACGTGGTCGCAACGGCCGACATCTTCATTACCACCACCGGCAACAAGGACATCATCCGGATCGAGCATATGCGCGCGATGAAGGATATGGCCATCGTCGGCAACATCGGCCACTTCGACAACGAGATTCAGGTCGCGAGCCTGAAGAACCACAAGTGGACCAACATCAAGGACCAGGTGGACATGATCGAGATGCCCTCGGGCAATCGCATCATCCTGCTGTCCGAGGGGCGTCTTCTGAACCTTGGCAACGCGACCGGCCACCCGTCCTTCGTGATGTCGGCGTCGTTTACCAACCAGGTTCTCGCCCAGATCGAGCTTTGGACCCGCGGCGAGGATTACGGCAAGGAAGTTTACATCCTGCCCAAACATCTCGACGAAAAGGTCGCGATGCTGCACCTGGATCGGATCGGCGTGAAGCTGTCCAAACTGACCCCGGAGCAGGCCAGCTATATCGGGGTGACGGTGGACGGCCCCTATAAGCCGGAGCATTACCGCTACTGATCCGAACCCGGTTCCAGGTTTCTTGAAACGGGTCTGATATTCGCGGCGTCGCAGAGTGTATTCTGCGGCGCCGTTTTTTATTCTCTTATTTTCAGTTACTTAACCGAATGGTGCCAGTTTCCGCCTATTGGGGGATTGGCCATTTTTCGCCGGATCACGGGCCCGTGACTGGCCAAAAACCGCCACCACCGCGCCGATGCCGCGATGCAGCGGGAACGGAAACCCGCCTCACCGGTTGGGGTCGCAGTACGTGACCATAAAGGAGGCACGCTATGAAACTGAAAAATCTCATGATGAGCGCGGGCGCTGCTGCCCTGATTGCTGGCGGAAGTGCATATGCGCAGGATAAAACCACAGAAGCGACCGACGCTCCCGCAATGTCCGAAGCCCAGGAGGACATGGGCAACTCCATGACCGGAATCGAGGATGCGACGGGCACCACCGGCGAAATGTACGGTGAAACGACGGGCGATGTGGCCGCTGCTGCCCCGATGTTTACCTCGATAGAGGAAATGACGGTCGGTGATGTGATCGGCTACGTGGCTTATGATCCGAAAGGCGACCGGATAGGTGATATTGACTACGTCATAGACCGGGACGGCGAAGCTCAAGCCGTGATCGGCATCGGTGGCTTCTTGGGTCTGGGCGAATACACGGTCGCCTTGCCGCTGTCGGACTTCGAACTGCGTGACGACGGCATGTCGTTCGAACTGGCGACCGACAAGGAAACCTTGAAGAAAAAGCCGGAGATCGACGAAGCCAGCATCGAAAGTGTCCAGCCGGATGTGGAAGTTTCGCAGCTGATCGTGTCGACGGACACGCCGTCCGACGCCGAGACGGACGCGGCTGGCGGGTCGGATGCTCAGGCCACGGAAGAGCCGATGGAAGAGACCGACATGGAAGACGAGACTGAAACCCAGTAAATCGGCGTTCCAGGAAAATGACGGCAGGCGCGTCTTCGGGCGCGCCTCTTGCATGTTCGGTGGGTCCGACACAGGATCGCGCGCAACGATGGAGGTGCGGAATGCGCGTGGTGGTTTACGGGGCCGGGGCGATCGGCGGAACGGTGGCGGCGGCCCTGGCGCGCTCCGGGCAAGAGGTCGTGGCGATTGCGCGGGGCGAACAATTGGCTGCGATCCGGGAAAGCGGGCTACAGGTCCGCACGCCGCAAGAAACATTTTCGCAGACATTCGAAGCCGTGGAAACGCCGGATCAGGCCGGAATAGACACTGATTCCGTGATACTGCTTGCCATGAAAGGCCAGCACACAGCGCACGCGCTTGAAGACTTGCGGGCAGCGGGCGTGACCGATCAGCCGATCTTCTGTCTTCAGAACGGGGTGAGCAACGAGCCCCGTGCGCTACGCTTCTTTCCCAACGTGCATGGCGTCACCGTCATGATGCCCGCGATCTTCCTCAGACCTGGCGAGACTGTGGTTCAAAGTCTTCCGAAGCTGGGCCTGTTCTACATCGGTCGTTTTCCCGGCGGGCACGACGACGTGGACCTCTCACTGGCTGAGGCGTTGACCGAAGCCGGGATCGCGGCGTTCGTCAAAGACGACGTGATGGCCAGCAAGTATGGCAAGCTTCTCATGAACCTTTCGAACGTGGTTGGCGCCGCGCTGGGACAAGATGCGCCGGAAGGCGATGCGCTTCGAGAGGCCGCGAAAGCCGAAGCGCGTGCGGTTTATGATGCGGCGGGGATTGCCTGGGAGGACGTCGGAATGGATCATCCGGACCGCAAGGCCTACATGAACTGGACCAGGATACCCGGTGTGGAAACCGTGGGCACGTCGACCGCGCAAAGCCTTGCCAGAGGCACGGGATCGGTCGAAACAGATTGGCTGAATGGGGAAATCGCTTACCTCGGGCGTCTCCACGGCGTTCCGGTTCCGGTCAATGCGGCGCTCACCCGTGTGGGCGCCCAGATGGCGCTGGAGGGACGCGAAATCGGGTCGGTCCCGCTCAACGACATCGAAGCCATGATCAAAGCAAGCTCGTAACGAAAAACGCCGCCCCGAATGGAGCGGCGTTTCGCGCTGTATCAGACCCTGTTTCAGGTCAGGATGCGAAGAACCTGGCCGGGATAAATCTTGTCCGGGTGGGTCAGCATGGGCTTGTTCGCCTCGAAAATCTCGTTGTAACGGTTGCCGTCGCCGAGCGTCTTCTGCGCCACGGCCCAGAGCGTGTCGCCCTTTTCGACGGTGTGGAACAGCGTCTCGGTTTCGACATCTGCCTCGACCGCGGCAATCCCATCGACGTTGCCCACGGCGAGAATGACTTTCTCTTTCTCCTCGGTGGTCATGGAGCCACCGGAGACGGTTACCTTGTCGCCATCGACCTTGATCTCCAGACCGTCGGTCGAAACGCCGAGATCCTCGACCTCTTTCTTCAGGGCTTCTTCGTTCTTGGCGTCTTCGCCACCGAACAGGGTTTTACCGGCACCCTTCACAAAATTCCAAAGTCCCATAATGCCCTCCAAGAATGACTATGTCCGTGCGTATGTTGCGCCGCCGATGTGGGCAGGACAAGTGAAAACCCCACCCCCCGCGGCGGTACATGCGGGATTACTTTGGGGCAAAAACCCTTTGTTTCCGCATTGATTGTGCGTAGGCTTGGCGCAGGGGCAGAGGCCCATGGACTGAACTGGGAGCACCGAGATGGGCAAACGTGACGAGTTGATCGCGAAATACGCGGATGATCTGAAGAACAAGTGCGGAATGACGCCGGATATGGACCTTCTGACCAAGGTGACGATCGGCTGTGGCCCGTCGATCTACGATGACGACGCTTCGACAGTCGCGGCCACCCAGGAACATGAGCTTGAGACGGTGAAGAACAATTTCCTCGTCAAGAAGCTGGGTCTGGCGGACGGCCCGCAGTTGATGGATGCGATCAACGCGGTGATCGAGACCTACGGCAAGTCCGAGCGCAACAAGTATCGCGCGGTGGTCTATTACATGCTGGTGAAGCATTTCGGCAAAGAGAACGTCTACGGCTAAGGCGGGACGCATCTGTGAAGTCGAAGGGCGGCCTGGCGCCGCCCTTTTTGGTTAACGATCGGTATGGCGTAACGCTTTGAAATTGCGTCAAATACTGCGTATCGTTTCGTTGAACCACGCGGGAGAAACCCGTAGGTTCAATTCAACGGCCAGGATGGCTGGACCTTCTATTAGAGACACGTGTGGTGCTGAGGGAGCACGTGGGGTGGATGGAGGGTTCGGCGCGGGTGGCCGGACCCTCCATTTTTTATCCGAACACCGTCAGAACGCCGCCGATGATCGCGCACCCGAACACGGCATATCCGCCGTCGATCACGGAGAGCAGGAACGAACGTCCAGCGTAGGCATTGTTGATGATCGTCCAGGGCGTGATGAAGAAAAGCCCGATGCCAAGCCCGGCCACCAGTCCTTTGTCGATGGTGTCGATGGCGGCCATGGCGAAGATATGCCGCATGAATCCGGCCACGACGATCATCATGATGAAGGAAATGATGAAGGGAAGCGCGCCCCCCAGCGGCTTGCCGTCGGCGCCGACCTTGACCTCGGACACGCGCATCCATGGTTTCGACAGAACCATGTACCAGGCCGCGCCGAAGACCCATGATGCTGCTGCGGCGACCAGAATTGCGATGATACCCATGTTACCCCTCCTCGATTGGATGGGGTAACTATGCCGGGGCGCGGCATTCTGGCCTAGTCTTTTTCGCCGGCCAATTCGAGAACGATGTTCCACTCGTCCTCGGTCACGGGTTGCACCGAGAGGCGTGAGTTCTTGACCAGAACCATGTCGGCGAGTCGAGGTTCCTCCTTGATCATGTCGAGCGTGACCGGGTTTTCGATGGGGCGCACCGCCTTGATGTCCACGCATTCCCAACGCGCGTCGTCGGTGGTCGAATCCGGGTGAATCTCGGCGCAGACCTCGACGATGCCGACGATCCGTTTCTCGTTCACGGAGTGGTAGAAAAAGCCGAGGTCGCCGAGCTTCATCTCCCGCATGAAATTGCGCGCCTGGTAGTTGCGCACGCCGTCCCACTCCTCGCCCGCATCACCCTTGGCGACCTGGTCGTCCCAGCCCCAGGTGTTCGGTTCGGACTTGAAGAGCCAATAAGCCATCAGCCCACCACCTTTTTCCATTCCTCGATCCGCACGTCGGAGAAAAGCCCCGCTTTTGCATAGGGATCACCGTCCGCCCAATCCTGCGCCGCCTCGCGCGTGGTCACGGACAGGATCACGAGCGAGCCGCACATGTCGCCGTTCACGTCAAGGAAGGGACCAGCCTGCAACACGAGGCCAGTGTCTTGGATATAGGCGAGGTGGGCGTCGCGGTTGGATTTGCGGGTTTCGAGCGCGCCGGGTTTATCGGTGCAGATGACAGCAAACATTCATTCCTCCTTAAGCGGCCGGGCGAGGAGCATCTCGCTCGCCTCCCGGATCGTGATGTGATGGGCCATGACGGCAACCACCATGTTGGTGATGGGCATATCAATCTGGGCCTTTTCGGCAGCAATAGAGACTGCCTTCGCGGTTGCCTGCCCTTCGATGGTGATACCTTTGGCGGGCGGTTCGCCGCGTCCGAGCGCGATACCGTAGGCGTAGTTTCGCGATTTTTCGGATGTGCAGGTCAGGGCCAGATCGCCGAAGCCGGAGAGGCCCTGAAGCGTGTCCGCTTCGGCTCCACGGGCGATGGCAAAGCGGTTCATTTCGGCAAACCCCCGGGTCATGAGCGCGGCGCGGGCGCTTTCCCCGAGCCCGGCTCCGATGGCAAGTCCGCAGGCGATGGCAATGACGTTCTTCATCGCGCCGCCCGTCGCGACGCCGGTCAGGTCGGTTGAACGGTAAAGGCGCAGGTTGGAGCCAGAGAGTGCGTTTTGGAGCGGTTCGGGGTCGGCGGCGGCGACGGTGAGGGCGGTTGGCAAGCCAGCCGCCACATCGACCGCGAAGCTGGGGCCGGACAGAAGCGCGGGGGTCGCGTCCGGGCAGATCCGGGTGATGATTTCGGCCGGGCTTTCGCCGGTTGAGACGTCGATGCCCTTGCAGGTCGCGACCAGCGTGCGGCCTTTAAAGCGATCCGCGTGCTTGGACAGGAAGCTTGCCAGCTGTTGCATTGGCACGGCGAGTAGCACGATGTCGTCCTCCGCGTCGTCCAGATCGCCCGTCACGGTAAGCGCGTCGGGAAAGCTGAACCCAGGCAGGCGCCGGGTGTTATCGCGGGTCGTGGCCATGTTGCCGGGGTCGCGCGCCCAGAGCGTTACCGGTGTTTCGCTGCGTGCAATCGCGATTGCAAGAGAGGTGCCGAAGGCCCCGGCGCCCAGGATGGAAACGCTCATGCTTTGGCTCCTTTCTTGCCCGATCCCAACATGGGTGCGGCGCTCGTGTCGAGCGGCCAGCGGGGGCGGGCGGCCAGGGTCATATCATCGCGTGAACCTGCGCGGAATTTCTCGATGCCCGCCCAAGCGATCATCGCGGCATTGTCGGTGCACAGGGCGAGCGGTGGGGCTAGGAAGTCCGCGCCCTTTTCATGGGAAATAGTCTCTAATGCGGCCCGAATAGACGTGTTGGCCGCGACGCCCCCGGCCACGGCGATCAGTGGTTTTTCAGTGTCGAGCGCGAGGTAGGCGTCCAGGGCGCGGCGGGATTTTTCAGCAAGGACGTCCGTGACAGCGGCCTGAAACCCGGCGCAAAGATCCGCCCGGTCCTGTTCCGTGATACCGCCCTTCTCCGACACAAGCTTGTCGCGTTCGCGCAGAAGCGCGGTCTTGAGACCGGAAAAGGACATGTCGCATCCGGGGCGATCCAGAAGCGGACGGGGCAGCCTGAACCGTTTCGGGTCGCCTTTGGCCGCTTCACGCTCGACCGAGGGGCCGCCCGGCTGCGGCAGGCCCAGAAGGCGTGCAGTCTTGTCAAAGGCTTCGCCCGGTGCATCGTCGATGGTTCCGCCAAGCCGTTTGAAACTGTCGGACCCTTCGGCAACAAGGAACTGACAATGTCCGCCAGACACCAAGAGCATGAGATAGGGGTAGCCCGCGTTATCCGTCAGCCGCGGGGTGAGCGCGTGACCGGCAAGGTGGTTCACGCCGATCAAGGGCAGGCCGGTGGCGGCTGCAATCCCTTTGGCTGTCATGACGCCTGCCAGCACGCCTCCGATCAGGCCCGGACCGGCGGTCACGGCGATGGCGTCGAGGTCGTGCAGGGTGAGACCGGCGGTGGCCAATGCCTCTTCCACGCAAAGATCGAGTTTCTCGGTGTGCGCCCGCGCGGCGATCTCGGGCACGACGCCGCCAAAGTCCGCGTGCAATTCGGTTTGCCCGGCCACGATCGACGCGAGAATGTCGGTTTCGGTCCCTGCGCGCACGATGGCGGCAGCGGTATCGTCACAGGAGCTTTCCAGCCCAAGAATGGTGATCGTGTCAGACATGGCGCCCCGGTTGCGGGAAGGGTTCTGCCGGGATAGCAACGAAGTTAGGTCCAGACAATCCCGTGAGACGCCATGCCCCCGTTGCCAACCCTTGTCCTGACGCGCCCGGAAGAGGCGTCGCGGCGTGTGGCGGAGCAATACCCGGGGCCGGTCGTGATCTCGCCGGTGCTGCGGATCGAGAGCGCCGGGGCAGCGGTCGATCCGCGCAACTATTCGGGCGTGATCCTGACGTCGGCCAATGCGGTGGCAGCGCTTCCCGACCTCGCCGGATTGCCCGCCTATGTCGTCGGTGCGCGGACGGCAGCGGTCTGTGGCGCGAAGGTTCAGCTTGTCGCGCGTGACGCTGAGGATCTGATCAAGCGTATCCGGGCACAGGGGCCGCTGCTTCATGCACATGGCCGCGAGACACGCGGAGATATCGCCGAACGGCTGACATCCGCGGGAATAGAGACGCATTCAGTTGTGGTTTATGACCAGATCGCGCTTCCCCTCAACCGGGAGGCCCGAGATGCCCTGTCGCGCGGAGATCCTGCCATTCTGCCCCTTTGGTCTCCGCGTAGTGCGACATTGGTCGGGGAACAAACCGGCGGGGTTCCGGCTTCAGTTAGGGTGATCGCCTTGAGCGAGGCGGTTGCAGAAGCCTGGCGCGAAGCGACCGGGGCGGAGGCGCACATTTGTCCGGCGCCATCGGGCGAGGCGATGATGCTCCAAATTGACGCGGCGGCGAGAGGGTGACGCGCCTTGAGGCTCCCTCGCCCCACCGCTAAGGTCGATCCTGCTGGCCAGATCATTGGCCGCAACGAGAGATTCGAGAGGTTAGCGTGGCGAAATCCCCGAAAAGCGACAAGAACTCTGACGATCCTCAGGTTGAGGACGGCAAGGTTGCTGAAGACGCCGTGGAAGACGCGGTGGTGATCGAAGAAAACGCGGCTGACGAGGATACGGCGGAAAACAGCCCTGAAACTGATGAGGCGGTCGGTGAGGCCGAGCCAGTAGATAGCGACAGCGATGTTTCGGACGCGGCTGACGATGCTGAGCCGGTCGATGAAACCGCAGAGGACGTTGATCCCGATGACACGGGCGATACCGTTGACGGGTCGCAACAGACACCAGAAACGCTCCCGGTCGTGACTGAGGGGCAGACCCGTTCCGGCGGCGCCGGGTTCCTGGGGTTCGTGCTGGGTGGCGTGATCGCCGGTGTGATCGGATTCGGCGCCGCGCAGTATGTGAACGGCGGTTGGCCGTTCGGCGCCACGGACGCCGAAGACCCGCTCGCGTCCGCGATGGAGACGCAGACGGCGGATATTGCCGCGCTTCGTGAGCAGGTCGAAAGCAACGGCGAGACCTTGAGCACCCTCGTAAGCGATACCTCGCTCGAAGAGCTGGGCGGGCAATTGCGTGCGGACATTGTCGCGACGCAAAGCCGGATCGAAGAAATGAGTGGTCGGCTGAGTGATCTGGACGAGCGGATCACGGCGCTTGAAAAGATGCCACAGGGCGACAGCGCGGAAGCCGCCGAAGCGGCTGCGGCGGCCTATGAACGCGAACTGGCGGGTATGCGCGAGATGCTGGATCGTGAGATTGCAGCGCTTCAGGCCCAGCAGGAAGACGCGGAAACGCTTCAACAGAATGCCGCCGAGGCCGCGCAGGCCTCGTCCGCGCGTGCAGCGATGAGCCGGATCATGGCGGCGTTGGACAGCGGGCAGCCCTTTGACGATGCGCTGTTCGATTTGAGCACCGCGACCGGCACAGATGCGCCGACTGGCCTCGCCTCCGTTGCCTCCGACGGCGTGCCGACGCTGGCCGAATTGCGGGACAGCTTCCCCGACGCTGCCCGCGAGGCGCTGGACGACAGCCTGCGCGCGATGGTCGAGGCCGGTGAGATCGGCCGGGGCGAGGCGTTCTTGCGCACCCAGCTCGGGTCCCGGTCGCTTGAGCCGCAGGAAGGCGACGATCCGGACGCGATCCTGAGCCGCGCGGAGTTTGAATTGAAGAACGGTCGGATCGGCGCGGCATTGGACGAATTGTCCGCGATGCCGGAAGCGGCGCAGCCTGCGCTGTCCGATTGGATCCAGATGGCCCGAACACGGCAAGCGGCGCTCGCTGCCGGGTCCGAGTTGAGCCAAACCCTGAACCAGTGAGGATGACATCATGATTTGGTCCCTGTTCAAGATCATCCTCTTCGTCGTGCTGATCGGTGCGGCGACCGTTGGTGCCTCCTACCTGTTGGAAACCAATGGCGGCATTCGCATCGACGTGGGCGCGATGGAATTCAACCTGGGCGCTTTGCAGGCTGTCATCGTGCTGGTGGTGTTGGTGATCGCACTTTGGGTTCTTCTCAAGATTGCCGGGCTGATCGTGGCGACGGTGCGGTTCCTGAACGGAGACGAGACCGCGATTTCGCGTCATTTCGACCGGAACCGGGAACGCAAGGGTTATGCGGCCCTGGCCGATGGGCTGATGGCGCTGGCGTCTGGCGAGGAACGTGTCGCGATGACCAAGGCGGCCCGGGCGGAGCGGTATCTGCGGCGTCCGGAGCTCACCAACCTGATCACCGCGCAGGCGGCGGAAATGGCCGGTGATCGGCGCAAGGCGACCGAGGTTTACAAGCGCCTGCTCACCGATGAACGCACCCGTTTCGTTGGCGTGCGCGGGTTGATGAAGCAAAAGCTCGAAGAGGGTGACACCGAGACGGCGATTAAGCTGGCCGAAAAGGCCTTCGCTCTGAAACCGCAACATGCCGAAACGGGCGACGTGTTGCTGGCGCTGCAAGCGACCCAGAACGATTGGCACGGCGCGCGGGAAACGCTGGGCAAGAAGGTCAAACACGGCGCGCTGCCAAAGGACGTGGGCAAGCGACGCGACGCCGTGCTGGCGCTTCAGGAAGCCAAGGGGATTTTCGAGGACGGCAATTCGATACGCGCCCGTGAAGCGGCGATCGAGGCGAACCACAAGTCTCCGGACCTGATCCCAGCCTCTGTCATGGCGGCGCGGGCCTATCTGAAGCAGGACAACCCACGCTACGCCGCGCGGGTTCTATCGAAAACCTGGAAGGTGCATCCGCATCCGGAGCTGGCGGCGGCCTATGCCGAGATCAAACCCAATGAGACACCGACCGAGCGGATCAAACGTTTTCGCACGCTGACGAAAGCCAAGCCCGACCACCCCGAGACCAAGATGCTTCTGGCGGAGCTCTATATCGGGGCCGAGGACTGGACCAAGGCGCGTGAGGCGCTGGGCGATCTGCCGGAAACGAAGCCGACCCAACGGGTTCTGACCCTGATGGCGGCTATCGAGCGCGGCGAAAATGCGCCGGAGATGGATATCCGGGCCCTGTTGACCAAGGCGGTCACCGCACCGCGCGGGCCACAGTGGGTCTGTGACAAGTGCAACCATATCCACGCCGAATGGACCCCGGTCTGCGGCAATTGCGGGGCCTTCGACACGCTGTCCTGGCGGGAGCCGGAGACAACGGAAACCCGCACGCCCGGATCGGACAAGGTCAATTCCCTGCTCGTCGGTGCGCCAGACATAGCGCCCGACGCGGAAATGGTCGTGGACGCCGAAGACGACCCCGCCGAGCGGGAGCAACTTGTTGACGAGGCGGCGGCCGAAGTGATCGAAGGCGAAGCGAAAGAGGCCGGGGCCGACGACGCTGAGGACATTGAAGACACCGACAAAGAGAAGTCCTGACCCCGAACCCGTGGCGTGCGCGTCACGGGTTTACCGCTCCGGGCGAGGGGTGAAAAAAGGGGCTACACACCCACGAAAGACGGTGATAATCACCGCGCACCGAAGCGGTGTGCCGCTGTAGCTCAGCTGGTAGAGCACGTCATTCGTAATGATGGGGTCGGGGGTTCGAGTCCCTTCAGCGGCACCACTTCGGCAACTTTCAGACACTGCTTCGTTTGAAGGCATATTTGGCGGTTCCCCCTAATTTTGGCTTGATGGACAGGCGCGAGCGCGTACCTTGACGAAAAGGGGAACGCGGATGTCGTTCAAGAGTGGGTACCGGGACCATTTCGCGCGCGAGCATCTGCCCGCCGAGGGGGATCAGCCTGTCTTCGACCTGACCCGCTACTCCTATCCGGAGCGCCTTAATGCGGCGGTGGAGCTGACCGACGCGATGGTGGACCGTGGCTTCGGTGCGCGCACCGCACTGATCGGGCCGGACCAGACGCTCACGTATGACGACCTCGCAGGGTGGACATCGCGGATCGCGCAGGCGCTGCTCGAGGATTTTGGTCTCGTTCCTGGAAATCGCGTCTTGATCCGGGGACCGAATAGCCCGGGGCTGGTCGCAATGTGGCTTGGCGTCACCAAGGCGGGCGGCGTGGCGGTCAACACGATGGCGATGCTGCGAAAGGCCGAGCTTGACTACGTGGTCGAAAAGGCGGCCATCGGCCTTGCCCTGTGCGACAGTCGGTCCCTGGACGAGCTCGAAGCCTGCGACGCGGTTCCTGAAAGCCTGCGCATCGTGACCTATGACGGTTCAGGGAAAGGGCAGGCGGAAATGGACCATGTGGCCCTGGCGAAAGACGCAAGCCTGCCTCCGGCCGACACGCATCGCGACGATGTCGCGCTGATCGCCTTCACGTCCGGGTCCACCGGGATTCCGAAAGCCACGATGCATTTCCACCGCGATCTCCTGATCATCGCAGATGGCTATGGGAAAGAGGTGCTGGGTATTCAAACCGAGGATGTCGTCATCGGTTCGCCACCGCTCGCGTTCACCTTCGGTCTCGGCGCCCTGGCGATCTTTCCATTGCGTGTCGGGGCAGCCAGCGTGCTCTACGCCACGGCTGGACCGGATGAGTTGCGTGATCTGATACCGAAACACCGCGCCACCCTGCTTTTTACCGCGCCGCTCGCCTATCGCGCGCTTCTGGCCTCCGGTGACGCAAGTCCCTTCGCGACGCTCCGATGCGCGGTTTCAGCGGGCGACACGCTTCCGGCCACGACCTTCGAGGCTTGGACGACAGCCACGGGCGTTCCAATCCTGGATGGGATCGGCTCGACGGAGATGCTGCATATCTTCATCTCGAATCGCGCAAGCGATTGCCGCGCTGGCAAGACCGGGCGCCCGGTGCCTGGATACACCGCGCGCATTGTTGACGACAACATGAATGAATGTCCGCGGGGCGAGGTCGGGCGGCTCGCAGTGAGAGGTCCGACGGGATGCCGTTACCTCGATGACTCCCGCCAGTTCGAATACGTGCAGGATGGGTGGAACCTCACGGGTGACTGTTTCCTGCAAGAAGCGGACGGCACGTTCTGTTTCGTTTCGCGCGCGGACGACTTGATCGTATCCGCCGGGTATAACATCGCCGGGCCGGAGGTGGAGAACGCGCTTCTGTCCCACGCAGAGGTGATGGAATGTGCCGTGGTCGCGGCGCCTGATCCGGACCGGGGTTTCATCGTGGAGGCTCATATTGTTCTGCACGATGCGTCGCGCGCGGGCGAAGACCTGCAAAAGGGCCTTCAGGACCATGTCAAACAGATGATCGCGCCTTACAAATACCCCCGCCGCATTCGCTTCATAGAGGCCCTGCCCAAGACCACGACAGGGAAAATCCAGCGTTTTCGTTTGCGCGATGCATGAAGGGCGTCAGCCCAGGTGAACACGCAGCTCGCGGATGTCGCTGGGCTGATAGGCCTCGTCGTTGAACAACAGGATAAGATCGTATCGCTGCGGCAGAGGCACGAAACCGGCGCGCAAGAGGTCTGCTATCGGGGTCGATGCGCTGGTGGGGCAGGTTGCCAGGGCAATTCCCTGTTCGGCCATTTGGGCCATCACGCCGTCGAGCAGGGCGCGTCGGGTGGCAGAGTCCGGGCCGACGCAATGGTCCACGATGCCTGTGGCAAACCGCCCGCGCCCGCGAAACCACGTGCGGTGCCATGTCGCGAATCCGGTCACCTTGGCGCCGTCCTCCGCGACGAGCGTGTGCGGGGTGTCGTTGAAGTCGAGCGCGTGGTTCAGCAGCTCGGGGGTCCAATCGAACCGAAGATCGGCCGGTTCTTCGGCTGCGCGCAGCAGCGTCAGGCACGACTCCAGATCACGGGCCTCGAAGCCCCGCACGGATTGCCGCGCGCGGCGTGGCGCGTCGAGATGCGCAAGCTTGGCGAAGCGCGCCGTAATCCGTTCCCCGGCGGTGCCTGCGTTCCGGGCCAGCGTTTGCGCGTCGATCGGGCGCACAAAGGGACGGATGCCGGGGTTGCGGACACCGCCATGCTGACGCACCCAGAACTTTGGCCCCAGGCTCGCACGGCCGGGCACCGCGAAACCATACATGAAGGCCAGGTTCTGCTCGCGAATGACGTCGCGCAGCCGGGCCGAAAGCCGTTTCGCGACCCCCGTGCCTTTCAGCGCCGGGTCCACCGCGAGTGTTGTCGAAAACATGCCGCTCACGGGCTCGCCGCGCCACAGAAAAGGAAGTCCCTCGCCGAAGACGTATCCCACCAGCCGGTCGTCCATAAAGGCCGCGATCCTCACGTGCCGGTCCTGCCCGAACTGACGCCATGAAAAATAGTCGTTGTCCCATTGTGGGCAGGTGAAGGCATCGGGGAACTGCGTCGACCAGACCGCATTGACGAAATCCGTGAGAGTTTCGACCGGACCGTCATACATGCGAATGTCGATCTGGGCGTCCTTGGCCGGGGCAGAGGAAAGAAGGGGGAAAGTCATAGGTCGCTATTTGTGATTGCCGTTATGCTGTGTAGCATCATTCTGTCAGGGGACATGACTTTTGAATGGGTTTTTTCAAACGTCCTAGGGGGATTGGCCAGTTTGAACACGATGGGAATGGAACGCGACATCGCGGTCGTCGGAATGGCGTGCCGTCTGCCGATGGCCGACTGTCCGGATGCGGCATGGTCCCTGGTCTCGGAAGGGCGTCATGCCATCGCGGAGGCGCCGCCTGAACGCTGGGCTACCAAGATGCGTGTTGCCGAACAGAAAGGCGCGCGCACGCAGCCCTTCCCGAAAGTCGGCGGATACCTCGATGATATCGCCGGCTTTGATGCCCGGTTTTTCGGGATCACTGCCCGCGAGGCGCGGCTCATGGACCCGCAGCAACGGCTTCTGCTTGAAACGGGATGGCAGGCAATCGAAGCGGCCGGTCTCGACCCCGCCGCGCTGAAGGGAAGTCGAACCGGCGTGTTCGTCGGCATTTCGACTTCGGACTACATGCAGCGCCAGATTCTCGACAACGATCTGATCTCGGTCGATGCCTATTCCGGGCTGGGTGGGGCGCAGTCGATTGCCGCGAACCGGATCAGTTATATCTTCGACTTTCATGGGCCGTCGATTGCCGTCGACACCGCTTGTTCGTCCAGCCTTGTCGCCCTGCACCTCGCGCGAAAAAGCCTTGCGGCCGGGGAGTGCGACTATGCGCTCGTGGGGGGTGTAAACATCATCGCCTCGCCGCTCGCCACGATCTCGTTTTCCAAGGCACGGATGTTGTCGCCGGACGGGAGGTGCAAGAGTTTCGACAAGTCTGCCGACGGCTATGTCCGGTCGGAAGGGGCGGTGTCGCTTCTCCTGACGCGTGCGGACGTGGCGATGCGCAACGGCCACAAGGTCGAAGCCCATGTGTGCGGCTCGGCGGTCAACCAGGATGGCGCGACGATGTCGATCACCACGCCGAACGGTGCCGCGCAAGCACAGGTTCTGCGCGATGCGCTGGCCGACGCGAACCTGGCACCGCACGAGATCGACATGATCGAAGCACATGGGACCGGCACCGCAGTCGGGGACGAGATTGAACTTGGCGCGCTGGGGGAGGTTTTTGCCCACCGCAAGTCGTCCCAGCCGCTGGTCGTGGGGGCCTGCAAACCCAACTTCGGCCATCTGGAGGCCGCCTCCGGTCTGGTCGGCGCGCTCAAGGCGATCCGGCAGTTGCAAACCGGTTCGATCCCGGACTTGCCGTTCCTGGCCGATCCCCTCGAACTACCGGAAAATGGCGCGATCAGGCTGGCCGCCGGGGCGGTTCGCCTTGGCAGCAACAGTGGCAAGCTGCGTGCGGGTCTCTCGTCTTTCGGCTTCGGCGGCACCAATGCACATATCATTCTCGAAGCCCCGAACGCACCGATTGCGACCGCGCTGCGCGGGACCGAGGTAGACGCGCCGGGCTTGCGGGTATTGCCGGTCACAAGTCACACGGCTGCCACGTTGCGCGAAACGGCTGCGGACTATGCGCGCCTGATCGCGGATACACCTGATCTGGATCTCGACGCCCTGTGCCGGAGCGCCGACGATATCCGGGGTCGCCAGCCGCACCGCAAAGCCGTGATTTTCGCGGATCGCGATGACGCGCTGATGGGCCTGACCGCTCTTGCAGAAACCCCAGCGTCGACCGCCGAAGTCACGTTGCCTCCCCCCGGCAAGCTCGCCTTCTGCTTTACCGGACAGGGGGCGCAATCCCTGGGCATGTGCCGGACGCTCATGGCCGACGACCCGGTTTTTGCCGAGGTCATGACCCGATGCGATTCTATCGCGAAACGCGAGGGCGGGCTCGATCTGTTGGCGGTGATCAATGGTGACGGTGATGCGGCACAGGCCCGTCTGGACGATACCACCAGCGCACAGCCTGCGCTGTTTGCCATCGGGCTTGCGCTCGCCAAGAGCTGGCTCGCGCGTGGCGTTGCGCCGGATTATGTCACCGGTCACAGCTTGGGGGAAATCACGGCCGCCTGTCTTGCGGGTGTGATGGACGAAGAAACGGCGATGCGCCTGGTTCTGGCGCGGGGGCGCCTTATGGCATCTGCGCCAGGCGACGGTGCGATGGCAGTGCTGGCCGGACATCCCGAGGCGTTGGCCGACGTGATCGCCAACCTAGACGGCACCGGGCTGGATGTAGCGGGGCGAAACACGCTGCGCAGCGTGACCATCTCCGGTCCGAGAGATGCGCTCGACGAGCTCTGCGACGGGTTGGGCGAAACCGGCGTCAAGGCGACGCGATTGCAGGTCTCCCATGCTTTTCATTCCACGTTGATGGACCCCGTGCTCGATGACTTTGCAAAGACGTTGGAGTCGGTCACTTTCGCGGCGCCCGACATTCCGGTCGTGTCAAACCTGACTGGCAAAGTGATGGACGGCTCTGCCCCGATGGATGCCGACTACTGGGTGGCCCATTTGCGGGGCTGCGTTGATTTCCAGACGGGCGTCGAGACACTCTTGGACGAAGGCGTTACGACCATCGTCGAGATCGGACCCCGCCCGGTTCTCATGCCCTGGCTGCGTGCCTTGGTTCAGCCCGCGCAAGGCGCGGCGGCTCTCGGATGCCTGGCCAAGGGGCGCGACGATCTCTTTGGCCTGCTCTCGGGATTGTCGGGAGTTTGGGCACGCGGGCACGACGTGGACTGGTCCACCGACCGCCGCCCGACGTCCGAAAAGCTTGCGCTTCCGCCCTACCGCTTCGCGCGCGAAGCGCATTGGTTCGTTGCGAACAACGCGGAGGCGTCCAACCTGGGAGTCCATGCGCAAGGCGCCGCCATCGTCTCCCGTGACTTAACGACCGAAGGCCTGGCCGATTATCTCGAAGAGCACCGCGTCGGCGGGCGTGCCGTGGTGCCCGGTGCCGTCTATATCGACTTGTTATCCGAGGCCGCAGACCGGCTTTCCGGAGCCGGCCAAACCGTGGAGATTTCTGACTGTCGCCTGCCGAAAGCTCTGACGCTTGGCGATGCACGCGGACGACATCTCCTCGTGCGTGCGGAAAGCCGGGGCGATGACGGCTGGGTGCTCGTCGTCGTCGCCGTTGATAAAACCAGTGGTAAAGAAAAGCTGGTAGCCCACGCCCTTGCGCGGCTCTCGGACAGGGCCGCTGGCGCCCCCCTCTTCGATGTGACCAAGATGAGCGCCGGTCAGGTTCTGGACCAGGGCCCGTTCTACGCAGAGCTCGAAGATCACGGATTGGTCTATGGGCCGAGGTTCCAAGGGGTGACACAGGCGACGGGCTGGCCGGGATACGCCGAAGCCAGGTTTGCAGGGGACAAGGACGGGATGCCAGGTTGTGGACGGCTCGATCCCGCGCGTTTCGACGCGGCGTTGCATCCGATCGCGCTCTGTTTGCGGGAACTGGACGCCGAAAGTGCTGCCGGACTTTGGGTCCCTGTCGGCTTCGACCGCCTCGTCGCCTTTGCCGACATGCCGCGGTCCGGCAAGGTGCAGGCCGCCTTGATCGACGGTCCGCAAATGCCGGATATGAAGTCCTTCGATGTGTCGGTGCGCACCGAGGACGATGAAGAGGCGGTGTTCGTGGCCGGGCTCAGGATCCGTCGCATCGACAGCCGACCCGGCGCGGCGCTTCCGACCGGGCCTCTTTTCGCACCGGGCTGGCAACCCTTGGACGACGTTTCCCCGGGTGGCGACACGAAAAGCTGGGCCACCGAGGTACTTGCAGGAGATGAGGCGCTGCGATTGCGCCTTGGCTCTGAAAGCCCAGCCGACGATGAACCGGGTCCGCTCATTTGGATTATTGACGAAGGCGCGCTGGGCGAGGGGGTGGCCGAGGTCGATGTTGTTCTCGGGCGCCTGCGGGATCTTGCAACCGGCGCGCAACCGTTGCCGCCCCGGTTGCTTGTCGCCTTTCTCGAACGCGCCGATGCGCAGGCGGTCCCGGCGGCCGAGGCAATCCGTGCTGCCGTCCGGGTGTTTCGGAACGAGACAACCGGCTGCGTGGTCAGCAACCTTACTCTTTCGGCAGGCCTGCCGGACAATGCCCTGCGTCCCGGTTTGGCCCGAGCGCTGGGCATCGGTGCGGAAAGCGACCTTCGGCTGGGTGATGAAGGGCTTTCGGTCTTTCGCCTGACGCCGCAAGTACCCCGGGCACAAGCCTGGACGCCGACCCCCGAAACCGGTGCGAGCAAGGTGTTGGTGCCGGGCGCAAAAGGCGGCTTGTCCGGGCTCTCGATAGCATCTTGTGCGACTTTGGAACCCGGGCCGGGCGAGGTGCTGGTATCGGTCGAAGCTGCCGGTCTGAATTTCCGCGACATCCTGAAAACGATGCGGCTCTACCCAAACCGTCCGGGCCTTCCTCTCTGGCTAGGTGATGAATGCGCAGGCAAGGTGCTGGCCGTGGGTGACGGGGTCGAAGAGTTTAAGCCCGGCGACCCGGTCCTCGCGGTGGCGCCGCGTGCCTTCGCAAGCGAAGTCATTGCGCCCGTCTCGGCGGTGGTTCACGCGCCGCGGAGCATGGATGCCGAAGACGCCGCGACACTCCCCATTGCCTATTCCACCGCGTGGATGGCGCTCGTGGAGTTGGCCGGGATCAGCAGCTCTGACAGCGTTCTGGTTCATGCCGGCGCAGGGGGCGTCGGGTTGGCCGCGATTGCCATTGCAAAGTCGAAAGGCGCGCGTGTCTTCGCGACGGCTGGCAGCGCCGAAAAGCACGCTTACCTTGCGTCCTTGGGAGTCGAGGCGATCGGAAGCTCTCGCGACCCAAGTTTCGCGGACACCATCCGGCAGGCGACCGACGGCGAGGGTGTCGACATCATCCTGAATTCGCTCGCCGGGGTTGAAATGATCGCAGCGAGCCTCGATCTCCTGCGCCCCTTCGGCCGTTTCATCGACATCGGCAAACGCGACATCGTCGAGAACTCCGCGCTGGGTATGCGAGCGCTGCACAAGTCCGTCAGCTTCCATACGCTGGACATGGAGCTTCTCTTTGCCGAGGCGCCAGAGCGGGCCGGGCGGGTCTTGTCCGATATCGTGCGCGCTGTGGAGGACGGCCGCCTTGCGCCGTTGCCGAAGACCGTGTTCGACATGTCCGACGCCAATTCTGCTTTTCAGTACATGTCCGGCGCACGCAATATCGGCAAGATCGTGATCCGCGCGGATGCCTCCTGGCGGAACGCCCAGCCGACGGGTTCCGCTCACCGAGGCCGCGCGACTGCGTTGGTCACCGGCGCCTTTGGCGACATTGGTTTGGATCTTGTCGAGGCCGTCGCGGAAACGGGTGTGACCTCGTTCATCCTCATCGGGCGGTCCTCACCAAGTGCTGCCGCGCTGGTGCGGATCGAGGCGTGGCGTGCCGCGGGGATCGCCATTGAGACCGTGCAGGCGGATGTGGCCGATAGCGTGGCAGTTCAGGCGGTTTTCGATCGTGCCGAAGCCGATGGTCGCGACATCCGGCATGTGTTCCATGCGGCCGGTGCCTTGGCGGATTGCTTGATCGCCGATCTCACATCCGAGCATGTGCGTGCCGCCTGGTCCGCCAAGGTTACGGGTGCGGAAAACCTTGACCGCGCTTGCGCGGGTGGTGAGGTCGAGACTTTCGTCTGCCTGTCCTCGATTTCGACCTTCCTCGGGTCGCCGGGGCAAGTGGCCTATGCTGCCGCCAACGCGGCAATGGACGCCGTATGCCGCCGCCGCCGCCAAGCGGGGCTGGCAGGTCAGTCGATCAGCCTGGGGCCGTGGGAAATCGGCCTTTCCACCAAGAACGACAGCACAATTGAGCGGCTGGAACGCCTTGGTCTTCGAAGCTTCTCGCGTGACGACGGGGTCTCGGTTCTCAAGAAGGCATTGACGATGGAGCAGGTCGTGCCGGTCGCCGTGCGCTTTGCCCACAGTTGGCCCGGCGCGCCGCTGCCACCGATCTATAACCTACCGATCTGTGCAGATCTTTTCGAGACCTACAAAGGTGGGAGCGGTGCGGCGCGTCACCGGTCCGGAATCATTGCCGATCTTGCCGCGCAGGAAGAAGACACCCGACCCGCGTTTTTCGCGGCCTACCTCAGCGAACGACTTGCGAGCGTCACGGGGCAGTCGCCTGAACAGATCCCCGTCAATCAACCGCTCAAGGCCCTCGGGTTCGACAGCCTGTCGGGTCTCGAATTCGGGATGATGGTGGAGGAGGAAACCGGCGCGAGTGTTCCGATGGACGCCATCGGCGACGACACCTCGCTATCCGATCTGGCGGCGATCTTGTTGCGCGGGCTCGACCTTGAAGCGGAGCATGCTGCGCCTTTGCCCGAGCCGGATACGAGCGATGCGCCAATGCCCAAGACGGAATTGACCGGCCTTCCGCCCGCCGTCATGGTCCCGCCGAATATTCAGAGGCCGGAGGGCACGCCGGCCGACTATACGGAAAACATCCGTCCCGACTTTGCCCGACTCCTGCCGATCCTGAAACTCGACGCAGACTATCACCGCGCGTCCGGCATGACGCTCTGGGGCACGATTGATGGCGCCGAGCGCGAGGTCGTGGATTTCGTCGGCGGCTACGGCAGCAATCTGTTGGGCCATAATCATCCCTCCATCATCTCGGCAGTGACGGATACCGTCGAGAGCCAGCGCCCGCTCCAGGTGCAGGGCTCGGCCCGCGTCTGGGCAGGCAAGCTGGCTGCCGAACTGTCCGCGGCTCTCGCTGAAGAAACCGGGGGCAGCTATTACACGGCGCTGGCCAATACCGGGGCCGAGGCGGTCGAAGCCGCGCTCAAACATGCATTGATGGAGTATTCTGGACGACTGGATGGCGCGGGCATCGCGCTCGACTCCCTGTCCGAAAGCGATCTTTCGGACTTCGCTCCGGCCGTGCTTGCAGTCGAAGGATCCTATCACGGCAAGACGCTTTCGGCGCTTAGCATAGGGCATTTCAAGCCGTGGCCACAGGGCCGTGCGGGCTTTCGCGTCATCCCGGTGCCGCGCGATGATCCCGAATTCATCGCGAAGGTGATCGAGGCCGAGAGCATGGTGATCGACGGGCGCAGGGTTTCCCGAATCGCCGCCGCTTTTGTTGAGCCGGTGCAGGGCGAAGGCGGGATTCATGAGCTGCCCAAGCCAGTCCTTGTCGCGCTGCACGACGGGGCGACAAAGGCGGGTTTCCCGCTGGTATTCGATGAAATCCAATGCGGGTTCTACCGGTGCGGGTCCCTGTCCGCCGCCACACGACACGAGGTGACCGCCGATTACTACCTTTTCGGCAAAAGCCTCGGCGGCGGTATTGCCAAAATCAGCGCCCTTTTGGTGCGCCGGGACCGGTATCAGGACGGTTTCGGTCTGTTGCAAAGTTCAACTTTCGCCGAAGACGATTTGTCTGCCCGCGCCGCGCTCACCGCGCTTCGGATCGCGCGCGAGCATGGCCTCGGCGCGCAGGCAGAGGCCAGGGGCCAAGCGTTGAAAGCGCGGTTGTCCGACCTGATCGAGACCTATTCTGATATCCTGGCCGAGGTGCGTGGCACGGGGCTGATGATCGGTCTGCAGCTCGCTGATCTCACCGACACGCCGACCGGCGCGATCTCGGATGCCGCCCGGCAGGGGTTCCTGGGCCAAGTCGTCGCGTCTCATCTCCTGGTGCGTCACGGTGTGCGGGTCGCGACCACCCTGTCGTCGCCGGACACCTTCCGGCTGCAACCGTCCGCCTTCATGACCGACCAGGATCTGGATCGGCTGATCGATGCGCTCGAGTCCGTCTGCCAGGTTCTGCGCAAGGGCGATGGGGCTTATCTCGTGTCGCATCTGTTGGATCGGCGCGATTGGCTGGAGGCGCCACGTGACTTTTCAGGGCTTCCGCTGGCCGAAGAGCACCCGGTGCCGCCGGACGAACCGGACGCCCGTGTCGGGTTCATTCTCCATGTCAGCGATGCGGAAGCCATCCTGCGCTGGGATGCCTCGTGGGAACGACTGTCACCGGATCTGCGCGAGGCACTGGTCGCGCGTTTCGCGCCGGTCATGCGCCCCACGCCGGTGCGTGTCGAGCGGCTGACGTCAGCCACCGGGTCGACGGTCGATATTCATTTCTGGCTGATCCTGGCAACGGCCCAGACCATCGAGCAGTCGATGCGACGGGGTGACACGCAATGGATCAACGACCAGGTTTCGCAAGTGATCGAAGACGCGGCCGACGCAGGTTGTCGTATGCTGGGGCTTGGTGGATTCGTCTCGATCGCGACGCGCAACGGGCAGCGTGTTCTGTCGTCCCGACTGGGCGTCACGACTGGCAACGCGTTGACGGTGTCCTCTGGTCTGGCCGGACTTGATGCGGCGATCACGACGCATCTGCGGGATGAGCCGTTGAAAGTCGCGGTCCTCGGCGCGGCCGGGAACATCGGGCGCACCTGGGCGCGTGCGCTGGCGCAACGGTTTGGCGGTCTCACATTGGTTGGCCGGCCCGGAACGCTGGGACGGCTCGGAGACATTTCCGACGAGATTTGCCTGGATGCCAAGGCCGCCGGCCAGCCCGCGCCGACCTTGACGGTGGCAGACGATCTCTCGGCGCTCGCGTCTTGCAACGTCATCGTGGCAGCGACCAATACCAGCGAACCGATCATCTTCCAGAACCACTTGGGTCAGGGTCCGACGGTGCTCTTCGACCTGTCCGTGCCGCCTGCCATCGCGCCGGATGTGGCGATCGGACGATCTGACGTGCTTGTCCTCTCGGGCGGTGTCGCCTCGGTTCCCAAGGGAAACCGGACTGACCTCAGCTATTTCGGATTGCCGGAAGGCCATGTCTTTGCCTGCATGGCCGAAACCGCGCTGTTGGGGCTCGAAGGGCGCAAGGAGCACTTCAGTATCGGCGAGATTAGTCTGGAACAGGTGAACGAGATTGCCGCGATGGCCGACACCCATGGATTTGACCTCTCCGGAACTCGCCAACTGGACGATCCAACCCTCGAAGACCTCGGACAAGTGACCTGATTGCCTATCGACCGAAGGTGATGTCCGACATCGAAATGCTTCGATCCGCGCGATCCACGGAGCGCAACCGAAAGCTGTCTTGTGAGACCCGGAGCTCGACATTCTGGTCTAACGCACGGCCGGTTGCCGGATCATCCGCGCGGTAGGTGAAAGCGATGAAGTCGTCGCCTGCATGTCCGGAAACGGGCACGTCGCCCGGCCCATCCGGGTTCGTCCAACGGCCCGTTACGGCGTTGCTGTCGTCCGCCGTGTTCAGCGCCCCGGCGATATCCAGCCGCCTACCGGCGAGGACACACAGCCCCTTCACGGTCAGATGTCCGCGCGCTGCGTCGTAGGTATTCGTCACCCGGCAGCGGACCTGCTCCAACGGTGCCGCGGTTGTTTCGCGGACCGTGCCCGACCCTTGCCAGGCACCGGCAAGGGCCTGAAAAGGGTCCGCTGCGGCGAGACCGGGCGCGGCCAGCGCGAGCGCCAAGATCATTCCACGCATTCGGAGCCTCCTTTATTCCTCACGTTCAGCAAAGCGGGCAATACCAGCAAGTCCGCCAGAAGGGCGGCCCAGAGAATAGCAATGATCATGCCGCCGAACAGCCGGATCGGGGCGAAACCACTGAACAGCGTCACCGCCAGCCCAGCGCTCAAGAGCATCGTCGTCAGCACCATGGACTGCCCTGCGCTGCCGGTCGCCAGCCTGAGCGCCGGGCCGACCGACTCCCCGTTCTCGCGTGACCTGTAGAACCGTCCCAGGAAATGAATGGTGTCGTCGATGGCGATGCCGAAGGCGATGGTCAACGCGAGGACGGCGGTCGGGGTCAGCCGCCCTTCGTTGAAGAGATGCAGCGCGCCGCCCGCGATCATCAGGGGCAGGACATTGACGATGAGAAGCAGGGGCAGAATGCACGGTTTGCGAAAGGCGTAGGCCACGAAAAGCGATGCGCCCAGCGAAGCGATCACCAGGCTCCGCGCCAGTTCGGTGATCAGCGCCATGCCCTCTTGCCGCATGACCACGGGCATCCCGAAAACCCGGTCCGCACCGGCCTGTTGCGCGACCTCGAACAACCGTTCGTATAGGTTCAATGTTTCGGCGTCGCGCATCGGTTCCGGCATGGTGACGAAAATCCGTTGGGTTGCCTCGCCGGGGCGTAGCGCCGTGATCAGACCGTCAGGAAGAAGACCATTCGCTTGCGAGGCGGCACCTGGGTCCGACCCGCGCCACCGGACAAGACCGGCCTCGGATAGTACCGTGCCCGGCCGCGCTGCTTCGATCAGGGCTTCGGCGACCGCTTGGGTGCGGGCGGGGTCGTCCTCGACCTCGACGATCATTTGGAACACACCCCCAAAATCCGCCGCAATCGCGTCGTTGGTATCACGCAAATGGCTGTCTCTCGGCAGGTTGTTCTGAAGCGCGAACCAGGGCGTCGTTTGGGTAAAGGCGAACCCCGTGAGCGCGAGCAAACCGACCGCCGCGATGGTCGTGATGCGGGGCCGGCGTGCGCCCATCGTGGCAAACCAATCCGCCAGCGCCGCGCCGGCGCGTGTGGGCCTGCGGGAACGCCCGCCGAGATGCAGCGCAAGAAGGGCGAAAGCGATGTTCGAGATCAGGTAGGACAACAAGGTGCCGAGGGTGCCGAGCACGGCGAATTCGAAGACCTGCGAATTCTTCGTGATCATGATGGAGGCAAAGGCGAATGCCGTCGTGATCGACGACAGCGCGCAGGCCGGTCCGATCTCTCGCAAGGTGACATGAACCGACCCGCTGCTGTGGCGCAGGTGGCGGGCCAGATGCAAGCAATTCGCACCGCCCAAGACGAGGAGCAAGATAGGGATGACATTGGACAGGACCGTGATCGGATATCCAAGCCAAACCGACAAGGCCAGCACGCCCGCCGCTCCGAAGAACGCAGGCACCACGGTCAAGAGGGTCATCCTGACGTCGCGTAGCAGAAAAAGCGTGGCCAGCGACACGAGCACGATCCCCGCCAGGTTCAGGCGGACCAGATCGCGTTTCAGCCCGCGCGAGATTTCCCGGCTGATCAGTGTTTCCCCGGTGATTGCATAGCTCAGCCCGTCCGGAAGACCCGCTTCGATCACCGCCCGCGCCTCGGCTTCGGCAGTCTCCAGATCGGTTTGCTCCCGGTCCACGGTGATCGTGAACTGTGCCGCGTCCAGATCCCGTGAGAGATAAGTCGGAAGCCCCGTGTCCAATGCGACGAAGGTATCCACATCCTCCGAATAGTTGGCCGGAACGTCCGGACCGAAGAGGGGTCGTCCGGAGGGGGCCGTTTCGTCGGGCGGTGTGCGAAGCAGGAATGGTGACCCGACCGCCAGAACGCCTTCGTTGAATTCCAGATCAAGTGCGATAGCCTGAAGTGCGGTCATTTCTTCGGCTGTCAGCGGCTTGGCGCTGCTGATACGGGCCATGATCGACAAGGTTTTTGGCGACTGGGACGTCTCGAAGTCTCGTTGCATCTGCGAGACCGGGCTTTCGCTCAGGAACACGCGGTTGATCTGCTGGTCGAACTGGAGAGACGGAAGTGACAGCGCGATGGTTGTTAGGAGAACGAGCATCGCGATCGCAGACAGGAGTGGCGCACGCAACGCTGTCAGCGCGATCCGTTCCAACCCGAAGCTGATACTTCTGCGCATCAGCGCGCCTCGCCTTGGTTGAACAGTGCTTGGGTCAATGACGCTCTCCTGCCCGACCACGCACCGGTCCCGCGCGACCCGATAAATGGCTGTCTGACCAACAGTCTAGCAAAGCCTATTTGGCAAGACAATTTCGCAGGACGGCCAGGAGGGTGCGGACTATTTTCTTGTGGTCTGGTCCGACAGGGCGGCACGCACCGCTCGCACCCGGTCTGCGTTCGAGGTGGCGAGGCTGCCATCCGCGTGCCAGAGCGAGTTTTCGAACCCGACCCGGATCTTGCCGCCCAGCCGGTGGGCGTGGGTCAGGCAGGCGGTTTCGCCGGGGCCGAAGGCGCAGACCATCCAGTCGGGCGTCAGGCCGGTGTCCGCCAACCAGTCCATGAAGGGCTCCAAATCCTCCGGTTTGGAATCCTGGTGGACCGCATAGCGCCCGAGAACGAACAGAAGCTGCAGGTCCGGCGCGCCGAGGGTTGCCCAGGGCAGGACGCGGGCCAGTTGTTCGGCGTCGCCCAGATCATAAAGGATGTGCTGTATGGCGATTCCCGCCTGATCGCAGGTAGCGTAGAAATCTTCGGCGTCTTTTTCGCCGTCGCTGCAAATCTCCGCGACCGAAGCCGAGACCATTCGCGCCCCGCTTTCCAGCGCCACGCGTTTTTGCTCCGGCGGGTCGTATTTCCCGACGGCTTCGGTGGTGATCTGGACGGCCAGCCCCGGGGCGGCGTCTTCAATGGCCTCGATCGCTGCGCGGTAGGCTTTGGCATCCAACAGGTGCCCGCCGTCTGCGTCGCGAACGTGAAGGTGGAGGCCATCCGCCCCGGCCGCATGGCAGTCCTGCGCGCAGACCACGATTTCGTCGAGGGTCAGGGGAATGGCCGGGTGATCCGACTTCTGCCGTCGCGCGCCGTTCGGCGCGACCATGAGGGAGGGGAGAGCGGTCACAACACGTCCTCCAAGGCATCCGCGAGTTTCTCAACCAACTCGTCAATCTGGTCTTCGTTGATGATGAAGGGCGGCGCGAGCAACACGTGATCGCCGTTCTGTCCGTCGATGGTGCCGCTCATGGGATAGCACACCAGCCCGCGGGCAAAGGCTGCCTTCTTGAGGTTCGCGGCGACACGTCGCGACGGATCGACGGGGTCTTTCGTCTCGCGGTCTGCGACAAGTTCCAGCGCACGGAACATGCCGCGACCGCGTATGTCGCCAACATTCGGGTGTTGACCGAAACGCTCCACGAGGGCTTGGTTCAGAACCTCGCCCATCTTCGCCGACCGCGTCACCAGGCCGCCTTCGGTCAGTTTCTTGACCACCGCGTCCCCGGCGGCGCAGGCCGTGGGGTGGCCGATATAGGTGTGGCCATGTTGGAAAAATCCGCTGCCATCGCGGATCGCGTCATAGATTGCACCGGAACAGAGGGTTGCGCCGATTGGCTGATACCCGGCTCCCAGACCCTTGGCGATGGTCACGATGTCGGGCGATACGCCGTCCTGTTCGCAGGCGAAAAGGGTGCCGGTCCGACCCATACCGCACATCACTTCGTCGAGGATCAGGAGCACGCCGTAACGGTCGCAGATTTCGCGAATGCGTTTGAAATAACCGGCCACGGCGGGGAGGGCCCCGGCGGTCGCGCCCACCACGGGTTCGGCGAGAAAGGCGATGACCGTCTCCGGTCCGACCCGCAGAAGCTCTTCTTCCAGAAGGTTCGCGGCGCGCAGCCCGTAGTCCTCTTCGCTCTCGCCCGCCTCGCGCAAGCGGTAGTCGTAGCAGGGGTCGATATGGCTGGCCGACACCATGACCGGGTCGAAAGGTGCACGCCGCCACATGTTCCCGCCGGTTCCCAGCGCGCCAAGCGTGTTGCCGTGATAGCTTTGCTTGCGGGCGATGAACCGGGTGCGTTCAGTCTGCCCTGTCTCGATCATGTATTGACGCGCGAGCTTCAGCGCCGCCTCCACCGCTTCCGATCCGCCGGAGACGAGATAGGCGCGGTCGATCCCTGGTGGGGCATGGGCGACGAGCCGATCCGCCAACGATTCGGCCGGTTTGGATGTGAAGAACCCGGTATGGGCGAAGGCGACCTGGTCGAGCTGTGCCTTGATCGCTTCGGTGACGTCCGGATCGCCATGTCCGAGGCAGGAGACCGCCGCGCCGCCGGACCCGTCGAGGTATTTTTTGCCATCGGTATCAAAGAGATAGACCCCATCTCCCCGCGCGATGGTGGGCGGGGTGCTGGCGGTGTGGCGGGCGAAGACATGCGACATGGCGAATCCTTGAGAACCGGTACCCATGAAACAGATACCACAGGGTTTGACAACGACTGAAACAAAGTGAACAGTCTATCCGACTGAACAAGGGTGGTTTCTTGCCGACGACCTTCGAATCCCGTCTTGCGGACCGATATGGCGACCTGAGCGATGCGCTGCGACAGGCGGCGGATTTCCTCCGTGCGAACCCGGTGGATATGGCCACCCGTCCCTTGCGCACCGTTTCACGCGAAAGCGGGGTGTCGGCGGCCGCGTTTTCGCGGCTCGCGCGGGCGCTGGAATACGAGACGTTCGATGATCTGCGCGAGGAATTCCGCGCCTCACTGGGGCGACGGGTAGAGAATTTCGCGGATCGGGCCGAGCAATTGCAGGACGCGCATGGGCGCGGTGGAACGTCGTTTTTCGATGACCACCTTGCGGCCTGTCGAAGCAACCTCTCCAGCTTGTCCGAGCGGACCGATCGACGGATGCTCGAAGCCACCGCCGACCGGCTGGCCTCGTCGCGCAAGGTGTTGCTTCAAGGCGGGTTGGGATCGACTGGCGTGACCGAATACCTTGCCTACCTTGCATCGTTTCACACCACGGATTGGGTGATGGCCGGGCGCATGGGGGCCTCGTTGGGTGGCGGGATCATCGGCATGGACGACCGCGACGCGATCATCATCGTGACAAAGCCACCCTTTGCGAACCGGTCAATCAAGGCGGCGGAACTGGCGGCGGCGCGCGGCGTTTACGTGGTCGTCATTACCGACACCCCGGCCTGTCCGGCATTGCAATACGCGCAGAGCCGTTTCATCGTGCCGACAGAGTCGCCGCATTTCTATTCGTCCTACGTGGCAACATTGTTCCTCGTAGAAACCCTGATCGGCATGGTGGTGGGTCGCACCGGGGAAGCCGCCCGGGCGCGTATCGCCGACGTCGAGAAGGCCAACCGCACGCTTGCAGAAGTGTGGAGCGGCTAACCAGAAAATCGAGATCAACCAAAAGGGAGTAAGATATGTTGAAAAAAGTGAAATTCGTTGCGGCGGGTGTCCTGTCCGCTGCGGTCATGGCCCCCGCGGCTTACGCGGAGGAATTCGTTACCATCGGGACCGGCGGTGTGACGGGTGTCTATTACCCGACCGGTGGTGCGATCTGTCGCCTTGTGAACAAGGGCCGTAAGGATCACGGCGTGCGCTGCTCCGTCGAGTCCACCGGCGGTTCGGTTTATAACATCGAGACCATTCGCGCCGGCGAACTGGAATTCGGTGTGGCCCAGTCCGACTGGCAGTACCATGCCTACAACGGCACGTCGCGCTTCGAAGAAGGCGGCGCTTTCGAAGGTCTGCGCGCGGTCTTCTCCGTTCACCCGGAACCCTTCACCGTTGTGGCCCGTGCCGATTCCGGCATCGAGAGTTTCGACGACCTGAAGGGCAAGCGCGTGAATATCGGCAACCCCGGGTCCGGTCAGCGCGGCACGATGGAAGTGCTGATGAACGAGATGGGTTGGACCACCGACGACTTCGCGCTCGCGACCGAGCTGAAGGCCGCCGAACAATCCGCTGCGCTTTGCGACAACCAGATTGATGCGATGGTCTACACCGTCGGTCACCCCTCCGGTTCGATCCAGGAAGCGACCACCGCCTGTGACTCCGTTCTCGTGGAAGTCGCCAACGACGCCGTAACCAAGCTGGTCGACGAAAACCCGTTCTACCGGACGGCGACCATCCCGGGCGGCATGTATCGTGGCAATGACGAAGACACGATGACCTTCGGTGTCGGCGCGACCTTCGTGTCCTCGACCGATGTGTCCGAAGATGCGGTGTATGCCGTCGTTTCGTCGGTCTTCGAGAACTTCGAGGATTTCAAGGGCCTTCACCCGGCATTCGCGGACCTGAAGCCGGAAGAGATGATTTCGGCCGGTCTGTCGGCTCCGCTCCATGACGGTGCCGCAAAGTACTACAGGGAACAAGGCTGGATGGAGTAATCCACCTGTCTCATATGATCGACGGGGGCGTGATGCGCCCCCGTCACCGTCACGCATAATAACGAGTGGATTTATGGCCATCTGGCCGGGGACGGAGGGGTCATGTCCGAAAAAGAAAACAAGACGCTCAGTGAAGCCGAACTTCAGGAACTTGTCGCTGCCTCCGACAGCGGTGCGCGCGCGGTGCCCGGCAATCTCGGGCTCTTCATCGCCGCCGTCGCGCTGATCTGGTCGATCTTTCAGGTCCTTCTCGCATCGCCCTGGGCGCCCTATATTCTGCCCTCCGACGCGATCAACAATTCACGTCAGATCCACCTGGCCTTCGCGATTTTTCTTTCGGCGATGGCCTATCCGCTTTTCAAATCCGCGCCCCGGCACAAGGTCCCGTGGTATGACTGGATCCTCGCACTGGGCGGCGCGTTCTTTGCTCTCTACGGCTATTTCTTTTACGAAAAGATCGTCCAGAACGGTGGCCTTGCCGACAGCACCGACGCCATCGCGGGCCTGATCGGTCTGACCCTTCTGTTCATCGCTGCCTATCGGACGCTTGGCCCGGTCATGGTGATCCTCGCGTTGGTGTTCCTGGCGTATGTCTTCTTCGGCGCGTCCGAGCTTGTCCCGGATTCGATCCGCTGGGCCGGCGCGAGTTTGCGCAAGGCGATGTCCCATATGTGGATCACATCGGAAGGTGTGTTCGGGATCGCGCTGGGTGTTTCGACCAAGTTCGTGTTTCTCTTCGTGCTCTTCGGCGCGCTGCTCGATAAGGCAGGCGCGGGGAATTATTTCATCAAGATGGCCTTCGGCGCCTTGGGTCACCTGCGCGGTGGCCCGGCAAAAGCCGCGGTCGTCGGCTCCGCGGCCACCGGTCTTATCTCCGGTTCGTCGATCGCCAACGTTGTGACCACTGGCACCTTCACCATCCCTCTGATGAAGCGGGTCGGCTTTTCCGCCGAGAAGGCCGGGTCTGTCGAGGTGGCGTCCTCCGTCAACGGTCAGATCATGCCGCCCGTCATGGGCGCGGCGGCGTTCCTGATGGTCGAATACGTGGGTATTTCCTATGTCGAGGTCATCACCCACGCCTTTCTCCCCGCGATCATTTCCTACATCGCCTTGGTCTATATCGTTCACCTCGAAGCGGTGAAACACAACATGCCGACGCTCGGCAACAAGGTCGTCTCGATGGGCCGGACCATCGGCGGCATGTTCCTGTTCTTCGCGGGCTTCGCGGCGCTCTGCTACGTGACGCAGTTCCCGGTCCGACTTATCGTTTCGATGGTCCCGGTGGGCTCTGGCTGGATTCTCGCGGCGCTGCTCGCGCTGATCTACCTGGGCCTCGTCTATCTCGCATCGACCGTGGAAGACCTTGAGCCGGACGATCCGAATGCCGAGCAGGTCGAGCTGCCGGAGATTCCGAAGATCTACAAGTCCGGCCTCTATTACCTCCTGCCGATCATCGTGCTGGTCTACTTCCTGATGATCGAACGCAAGTCGCCGGGTCTGTCGGCGTTTTGGGCGACCTTCCTGCTCTTCGGCGTCCTGCTGACACAGAAGTCACTGAAGGCGTTCTTCCGGGGCGAGGACAGTGCGATCTCGCGCCTGCGCGACGGGTTCGTCGATCTGATCCAGGGCATGATCGACGGCGCGCGCAACATGATCGGAATCGGCCTTGCCACCGCGACCGCCGGTATCATCGTTGGCACCGTGTCCCTGACCGGTATCGGGCAGGTCATGGCCGATTTCGTGGAATTCCTGTCGGGCGGTAACCTGATCCTGATGCTGGTCTTCGTCGCGATCCTGTCGCTGATCCTCGGGATGGGTCTGCCAACAACCGCGAACTACATCGTCGTCAGCTCGCTAATGGTAGCCGTGGTCGTGGAACTGGGTGCGCAATCCGGTCTCGTCGTGCCGCTGATCGCCGTGCACCTCTTCGTGTTCTACTTCGGGATCATGGCGGACGTGACGCCACCCGTGGGGCTCGCGTCATTCGCGGCTGCCGCCGTGTCGGGCGGCGATGCGATCCGCACGGGTTTCACGGCGTTTTTCTATTCGCTGCGGACCGTGGCCCTGCCCTTCGTGTTCATCTTCAACACCGACCTGCTGCTGATCGACGTGACATGGGTGCAGGGCATTATCGTGTTCATCGTCTCGACCATCGGTATCCTCGTCTTCACGGCGGGTACGATGGGGTGGTTCATGGCGAAGTCCCGGATCTGGGAAACCGTGGCGTTGCTTCTCATCGCCTTCGCCCTGTTCCGTCCGGGCGTCTTCATGAACCAGATCCAGCCGCCCTTTGAGGAAATCGCGCCGACCGCATTCACCGAACGGCTGGAAGCGGCGCAGCCTGGGTCCGAATTCCGCACCGTCATCTCCGGGCCCGACTTCGATACGCTCGAAATGAAGGATATGACCGTTGTCCTGACCGTGCCCGACGCCGAAGGGGTCGACGCACGTCTCGATGAGTTGGGCCTGATGCTCATGCCCGAAGACGGCGTGATGCGGATGGAAGAGCCGATGTTTGGCACGCCGCTGTCGGACCGGCTGTCCAGCTTCGATTTTTACGGAGACACCCCGGTGGCCATCACCGAGGTCCGTGCGAGTGCCGACCAGCTTCCAAAAGAGCTGATCTTCATCCCGACGCTCGCGCTTCTGGGCCTGATCGCCTTTTTGCAGATACAGCGTAGTCGCCGCGAGCCAGAAGGAGTGACAGCATGATCAAGACAGTTCTTTGCGCCGTGGACATCAACCGTCCCGAGGAAGAGCGTGGGGTGCTTGAAATGGCCGCCAAGCTCGCGACGCTCGATGGCGCGCAACTCGATGTCATCACCGTGGTGCCGGATTTCGGATCCAGCGTGGTTGGTGCCTATTTCCAGGACCACCATGTCGCGACCGCCCGCGATGAGGCCGACAAGATCCTGCGCAAGTTCACGGCCGAGGTCCTGGACCCGGAGGTCGATCCCAAGGTTCGCCATGTTGTCGCGGTTGGGAGTGTCTATGAAGAAGTGCTTCACGCGGCAGATGTCGGCAAGGCCGACCTTATCGTGATCGGGGCGCATCGCCCGGACCTCAAGGACTACCTGCTCGGCCCCAACTCCGCGCGGGTCGTGCGCCACGCCAAGTGTTCGGTCTACGTCGTCCGGTAAACGGTCCTGTCGGCATACGCCTGCGCTGCACCCGGTCTGAATCGCGATCAGGTGGTGGTCCTAAGCGGACGTCGCGCGGATGAGGGTTTTCGTCGGTCGCCTCGGCGTTCTCCTCGGTGTAGTCGATCAGACCTTCGTCCAGCGGCCAGGCGTTTACCTTGCCTTCCCAGTCGTCGACGATCGGGTTGCCGAAACGATAGACCTCGGTCTGTTGATAGGGCTCGCGCGCGGCGATCCAGGCGACGCGGGCGGCTGCAAGCGTGTCGTCCGACGGGTCAGCGATCAGTGCATCGACGGCGTCGTTCAGGGCCTGTGCGGTGGTGAGGCTGTCCTCGTACCCCGCGTGGGCAATGTCGGCGTAGGTCGTCAGCACTTCGCCCTTGGTTGCGGCGAAGGCGGGCACCGCGGAAAACCTGATTGAAACGCCCGGACATGAAAAGCTGACAAATTCAGTAAGGCTGGGACTCGTTCCAAACTGTGCGTGTTTCCAAGAGAAATGGGCGACCCGAGGGCCGCCCATGAAAACTTTGTCGATCGGCGTTTGGCCGGATGTATCGCGTCAGAACAGACCGGGCAGCCAGAGCACCAGCGCCGGGAAGGCGATCACGATGGCGACCACCACGATGTCCGACAGGATGAAGGGAATCACGCCTTTGAACACCTGAACGACGCTGACGTATTTACTGGCGACGTTCTTGATGACGAAGACATTCAGCCCGACAGGCGGGGTGATCATCCCGATCTCCAAGAGCTTCACCACCAGAACGCCGAACCAGACGAGGTTGATCTGCTGGGCTTCCAGTACCGGCAGGAACACCGGCAGCGTGACCAGCATGGCACCGAACGGCTCCATGAAGGTGCCGAGCGCAAGGTAGATCGCGACGATGATCAACATCAGCATGACATAGCTGAGGTCCGCGTTGGCCACGGCCTGCGAAATGAAACTTTGTAGGCCGGACAGCCCCAGGAAACGGGTGAACATCGTGGCCGCGAAACCGATGATGAGGAGCGAACCCGTCGTGGTAACGGTTTCGATCAGCGACCGGGAGATCGCGGTTTTGGTCAGCTTGCCGGTGGCACCTGCGACGACGAAGGTGCCGAAGGCCCCGATGGCGCCGGCCTCGGTCGCGGTGAACAACCCGCTGAACAACCCGCCGAAGACGATGGCGATCAGGACCAGGACTGGGATGAGCGACACGAAAACCTTCATGCCCTCGCCCGGCACGACCTCAGCCCGGCGCGGGATGATGTCCGGGCGCAGAAAGCTGATCAAAAGCACGACGAGGGTATAAGCGATGGCCGTGCCGACGCCGATCGAGACACCGCCCAGGAAGACCTGTGTGACCGAGGTTTCGGCGATGATCCCGTAGATGATCATCAGGATAGAGGGTGGAATGAGCGCCCCGATGGTGCCGCCCGCAGCGATGGCACCCGAGGCGATCGAGGGCCGATAGCCCGCGTTTACCATTTCCGGAATGGCGATCCGGCCCATCGCGGCTGCGGTGGCGAGCGAGGAGCCGGAGAGCGCGGCGAACCCTGAACAAGCGAAGATCGACGAAATAGCGAGACCACCGGGTAATCGGGCGAGAAACACCTTGGCCGCGTCAAATAACCCGGCTGTCAGCCCCGTGTGGAATGCGACGAACCCCATGAGGAGGAACATCGGCACAGCGCTCATCGTCCAGGAGGCGACGAAGCTGTAGGGCGTGTTTTCAAGGATGCCCAGCGCCGGTCGCAGCCCGATCATCGAGTAGATGCCCCCGAAGGAGACAAGGATCAGCGCCAACGCGACGGGCAGGCGCAGGACGAGCAGGATGCCAAGGATGACAACGCCGTAAATACCAATCTCAACGCTCATCAGTCGGCCTCTTCAAGTTTGCTGCCCAGGTTGGGGATGAGATAGCCAAGTGCCAGCAGGACCGAGACCACTGTGGCGAGGGTGAAGCCCACGGGGGCGAAGTAGAAGGAATGCCAGACCGGCATCTTGTAGGTCGCGATCTCGACCAGCGTGCCAACGCGGGTTTCGGAGATGGCCTTGTCCCAGTTGGTCCAGGCGAGGAAGCCGTAGACAACGGCCGCGATGACCATCAGGACGGCGTCCGAATAACGGCGGATGCGGTCGGTCAGAACGAATTCGATCAATTCCACCGAGATCATCTGGCGCTTCAGCTCAAGCCAGCCCAAGGGCAGGAAGGCGAGCGCGGTCATGTAGTACCGTGCGACGATTTCGGGGACCGTGTTCATGGAGATGTTGAACAGATTGCGCAGCAAGACGTCCAACGTGATGTGAAGCATCATCGCGACGACTGCGAAAGCGCCGATGTAGCCCATGACTCGGGCGGTCCACATGGCGGCTGTGATGAGCTTGCCCATTGTTCACCTGCTCGAAATAGGATGCCCCGGCCTGAGGCGGCCGGGGCAGGTTGCATTACATGCCGTAGGTCGAGAAATCGACGTCGGACCAGATTTCATCCCACGCGCGTGCGGCGAGTGCTTCCGGATCGGTGCCCACTTCTGCGACGATGCCGTCCCACTTTTCGATCAGGGCAGCAAAGTCAGCTGCCAGCGGGTTGCCTTCGACGCGCGCCTGCACGTCCTGTTCCGCGAAGGCGTTGGAGGCGGCGAGGAACTCTTCCGACGGTTCCATGTCGGTGATCCCGGCTTCGGCCACTGCTGCGTTGGCTTCCGACGGCATCTGGTAACCCCAGCGGTCGGTCAATTGCGGGTCGCCGCGGTTGGCGGCTTTCGCGAATTGCGTGCGCTGCTCGGTGGACATGTCGGCCCAGGTGTCGGCGGACACGGTGAAGTTGGACGTCACGTGGTACGTGCCGAGCGGCACGCGCAGCACGTTGGTCGCCACGTCAACCAGGCGGTAGGAGAGCATGTCGGCGATCGAGGCCATGGTGCCGTCGATGGTGCCTTGGCTCAGAGCTTCGAAGGTCTGACCCACCGGAAGGTTCACCGGGGTCGCGCCGAAGTTTTCAGCCCAGCGCGAGTAAGGTGCACCGCCCGAACGCAGGCGCAGACCTTTCAGGTCTTCGATGGTTTCGACCGGCTTCGTCGTGATCAGGACGTAAACGTCCGAGGAGCCGGAGCCCAGGAACACGCCACCGAAGTCTTTGTATTCCTGCTGGCAGGGCTCGCAGTTCACGACGAACTCGGTCATGGCCCAGGCCATCGCATGCGGGTTGCGACCTGCAAGCGCAAGGTCACCGGCAACGCCGGTCTGCGGGAAATCGGCCGCGAAGTAGAGCGGGAGCGAGTTGCCGACGGCAGCAAGCCCGGTTTGAAGCGCGTCCTTCATCTGCGGCAGCGAAACGACTTCCGGGCCGACGATGTTGGCGGACATTTCGCCACCGGTTTCCTCTTCGAGGAAGGTGGCGAATTGCTGGTACATGTAGTTCGCCGGGTGGGCCGGCGGAGCCGCCGGGGCCGCCACGATGGACTGGGCCTCGGCAACTGCGGTGAACGAAAGGGCAGCGGCCATCGCCGCGCCGGTCAGGTTCCAAAGTTTCATAGGGTTTCCTCCCATTGGGTTGCGTCCTAAAGGTTCAAAAGCCGTTTGGCGTTTTCTTTGAGGATGAGCGGACGCACCTCATCCTTGAACGGGGCGTTTTCGAAATCCCGGAGCCAGCGATCAGGTGTGATCGCGGGCCAATCGGAACCGAACAACATCTTCTTCTTCAGCATCGAGTTCGCGTATTTCACGAGAATCTCGGGGAAGTACTTCGGCGACCAGCCCGACAGGTCGATGTAGACGTTGGGCTTGTGCTGCGCGACGGCCAGCGCCTCTTCCTGCCAGGGGAAGGACGGGTGGGCCATGATGATCTTGAGGTCCGGGAAATCCACGGCGACATCGTCGATGGACATCGGGTGCGAGTATTTCAGACGCATTCCCATACCGCCGCGCATACCGGAGCCGACGCCGGTCTGGCCGGTGTGAAAGAGCGTGATGACGCCCTCTTCTTCGAGCACCTCGTAGAACGGATAGGCCATCCGGTCATTGGGCCAGAAACCCTGCATCGTCGGGTGGAACTTGAAGCCTTTCACACCGTAGTCGCGGATCAGGCGGCGTGCTTCACGGGCGGCCATCTTGCCTTTCCATGGGTCGATGGAGGCAAACGGGATCAGGATGTCGTCGTTCTCGGCGCAAAGCTCTGCCACGTCTTCGTTGGAATAGCGGCGGAACCCCGTCTCGCGCTCGGTGTCGACGGGAAAGATCACTGCCCCGATCTTGCGTTCGCGGAAGTATTCGGCGGTCTGCGGCACGGTCGGCAGCATTCCTTCGGCCCCGGCCGGGTTCCCGAAGTAGTTCGCCATCCCCTGCTGGAATTCGTTGTAGCCATCGTCGCGGTCGTGCTTGCACGGCTCTTCCGCGTGGGTGTGAATGTCGATGGCGATGAGCTCGTCAACGTTAAGAGGCATGCGTGTCTCGTCCTGTTAGTTTCTGAAGCAACCCGATGAGTGTTTCCATCTCCTCGGGCGACAACTGGTTTCGCTCGTGCGCGTTCTGCATCAGAAACGCGCCCTTGTTCTCGGCCACGAAGTCCCGGCCCTGTTCGGTCAGCGATATTCGGACCGCGCGCCGGTCCTCGGTGTGCTGTTCGCGTGCGACGAACCCCTGCTTGATCAACCGCCCGACGAGCTTTGTCATATGGGCGGGCTTGATCGACAGGTGCCTGGCAATCGTTCCCTGGCGCATACCGGGGTTCAGTCCGATGACCCAGAGCACTGTGAATTCGCCGGGCTTCAATCCGTAGCTGCCCAGCGATTCAAAGAATCGCTCGAAGGTCTGAATCTGGGCGACACGTAGAAGAAAACCCAGCGAATTCTGGATCTCGCCCATCTGGATCGCCGTTTCGTCGGTGGTTTCGGCCATCGTATCTGTCATCAGCTATCCGGGCGTGTGACTTTGCCGACCTTCTTGTTGAGGAAGGCATTGAGGCGTTCTTCCGCTTCCGGACTGGTCGCTGTGAAGGACGCGATGAAACTTTCTACGAAGAGACCGTCGTCCGATCCCATGTCCTGGATCCGGGGCAGGGCGTTGATGATCGCGTAGTTCGAAATCTCGGCGTTGGTCGCGGCGTTTGCAGCCAGCTCGACGGCCTTGTCGAGCGCTTGGCCGTCCTCCACAACGTATTGCACGAGGTTCCATCGTTCGGCGGTGTCGGCATCGACGGTGCGCCCGGTTAGCATCATGTCCTGCATCCGGGCCACGCCCATCAACCGCGCAGAACGAACCGATGCGCCACCACCGACAAAGATGCCGCGCTGTCCTTCGGGAAGGCCGAAGAATGCGGTCTTGTCGGCCACGCGCACCTGAACGGAGGAGGCAAGCTCCAGCCCACCGCCAACGACAGCCCCGTGAAGTGCCGCGACCCACGGCAGCTTGCCTTTCTGGAGCCAGCCAAACACTTCGTGCCAGCGGCGCGAGCCATGGACGCCTTCGAAGGGCGTTTTCTTGACGTGTTCGGCCAGATCGAGCCCGGCACAGAAGTGCGGACCATGCCCGTAGATCACGCCAGCCTTGGCTTCCGATTCGGCGCGGCGAATCAGCGTCGCCAGCTCTTCGACGAAAGAATCCGAGATCGCGTTGCGCTTTTCGGGGCGGTTGAGCCCCAGAATGGCGACATCTCCCCGGACCTCGTAGGTCAGGTACGTAAAGGTTTCCACTATTCCTCCCTCGCGATTCGTGGTCGATCGCAGGTTTACTATTGACCTATTTAGTTTCCGCGTAAACTATTTTCTCAAATTCGTCGAGCAGACGCAATGGGAGGATTACTATGACGAACGCACCTCTGCGCCCCGTGGCGCTGTGGAACCCCGTGATTCGGACGGACACGCGTGCGGACGGCACGATTTATGTCTGGCAGGAGGAGCCGCTGGGCGATTATCCGGTCAAGATTACCGACCGCATCGACCATTGGGCGGAAAAGACGCCTGATCGGGTTTGGATGGCCGAACGCGATGTCGGTGAAGCCGAGTGGCGCGAAGTCACTTATGGCGAGTTGCGCGAGCGTGTGCGCTCCATCGGCCAGTCGCTGCTGGACCTGAACCTGTCGACAGAGCGGCCCCTGGTCATTCTGTCGGGTAACTCGATCGCCCATGCGCTCATGGCGCTGGGCGCGCAGTATGTCGGCGTGCCTTCGGCGGCCATCGCACCCGCTTATGCCCTGGTCTCGACCGATTTTGCGAAGCTCAAGGGTGTGAATGAACAGATCACGCCGGGCGCGGTTTTCTGCGACCATCTTGAGCCCTTCGCGCCTGCAATCGAGGCTGTGTTCCCCGATCTTCCGCGGCTCGGCGTCGATGGTCCCGGGCTGGTGAAGAGCTGGGCCGATCTGAACACGACGCCGGTGACCGAAGCCGTGGACACGGCCAATGTGGCGATCACGCCGGACACGGTGGCGAAGTTCCTTTTCACCTCCGGCACGACCGGCTCGCCCAAGGCGGTGATCCAGACCCAGCACATGCTCTGTGCCAATATCGAGATGGTGACGGATTGCTACGCTTACCTGCGGGACGAGCCGCCGATGGTGCTCGACTGGGCGCCGTGGAACCACGTTGCGGCGGGCAACCTGATGTTCAATATCGTGCTCTACAATGGCGGCACCTTTCATATCGACTCCGGGCGTCCGACCAAGGACATGATCCACGAGACGATCCGCAACCTGCGGGAAGTGCAGGCCAATTGGTATTTCAATGTGCCTGCGGGGTTCGAGATGATCCTGCATGAGATGGAGAAAGATCCGGAGTTCGCCAAGTTCTTCTTCTCTGAAATGAAGCTGATGTATTACGCGGGCGCCGCGATGGCGCAACACACCTGGGATGACCTGAAGAAGCTGGCCACCCAGACCACGGGCGAGGAAATCCTGCTTGCCACCGGCCTTGGCGCGACTGAAACGGCGCCCTTTGCGCTGTTCCAAACAGAGCCACAGGACAGCCCTGGCAATATCGGTGTGCCTGCCAAGGGTCTGACGCTGAAACTGGTGCCGAACCAAGGCAAGCTTGAAGCGCGTGTTAAGGGTGTGAACGTCACGCCCGGTTACTGGCGCAATGAGAAACTGACCAAAGAGGCCTTCGACGAGGAAGGGTTCTACAAACTCGGCGATGCGCTGCGGTTCGCTGTCGAAGGCGACGCGTCCAAGGGGTTTTTCTTTGACGGGCGCGTGGCCGAGAACTTCAAACTTCAGACCGGGACATGGGTGTCGGTCGGTGCCGTTCGCGCAAAGCTGACCGATGCCCTCGGCGGTGTCGCGCGTGACGTAGTGCTGACAGGCGACGGTGAGGAAATGCTGGGTGCGCTCTTGGTGCCGTTCCGCCCCGAAATCGAGAAAGTCGTGCCGGGCGGCAAGGAGATGGCGGATGCCGAGCTTTTCACGGACCCGGCATTGGCGCAGGTGATTGCCGAGCGTTTGGGGGCCTACAACGCCAAGGCGACCGGGTCATCCATGCGTGTGCCGCTGGCCATGATGCTTGTCGAGCCGCTCGACTTGGACAAGGGCGAGGTCACTGACAAGGGATCGGTCAACCAACGCGCGGTGCTGCGTGAGCGGTCCGATCTGGTGCGGGCGATCTACGAAGACGATCCGCGCGTGATCAAGGCAATCAGACCCTAGGCTTTGACAACCCTCCCGAGATGTATACATTCTCATGTATACATGGGAGGGTGGCATGGCTGAAAGTCGTGGCAATACCAACGCGAAACGCGCGACATACGAGCTGAGGCAGCGGATCATAAAGGGTGCGTTGCCGGGCGGCACGCGGCTGTTCGAAGTGGCTTTGGCCGAAGAGCTCGACGTGTCGCGCACCCCGGTGCGCGAAGCGATGAGCCGCTTGGCGGAAGAGGGCCTGCTGGAACGTGCGCCGTCAGGCGGCTTTGTCGTCCGTTCCTTTTCCCATAGCGACGTGGTCGACGCGATCGAACTTCGTGGTGTGCTTGAAGGGACGGCTTTGCGGCTGACCGCCGAGGCCGGCGTGAGTGACAAGGATATCGCGCAAACCAAGGAGCTGGTGGACCGGATCGACGGGTGTTTCGCCGATCCGACCGCGCCGAACTTGGATCTCTACTCCGAGTCAAACGCTGATTTTCATGACAAATTGTCGACGATTTGCCCGTCTTCAATCGTGCGGAGCGAGCTGGAGCGGGTGAAGTCGCTGCCCTTCGCGTCTCCGTCGGCTTTCGTGTTCCGGCAACGCGACCGTGAGGGCATGATCCAGTCTCTCGTCCTGGCTCAGGCGCAGCACCGGGCGATGATCGAAGCCATCGCCGGGCGCGAGGGCACGCGGGCCGAAGCACTGGCGCGGGAACACGCGCGAATCGCTCGCAAGAACCTCGAAGCGAAAGCTCTCGACGCCAATGTGGCTCATCCCGCGATGGCGCTCGTGGTCGAGTAACTCTCCCGGAAGCATACATTTTGCCTGGATTTTGGGGGTATCACGCGATTTCCCCTTGCAAATCGCGCGACATCTGGCATCCATGTATACAATTTGGACCCAAAGGGAGGACACCATGGCCCAGAGCCTTGAGAAAATCATGCAGTCGGAAAACATCGTAGACCGCCTGCGCAATTCGAAAATCGGTATGTACATCTATCCGGGCGTCGCGCCGGAATTCACCAACTGGCGATCCGAACAAACCGCCTGGCGGAACTCGGTGGTTGTCTACGACCAGTCGCACCACATGGACGAAGTGACCGTCGAAGGCCCGGACGCTGCCGCCTTCCTCAGCCACGTCGGCATCAACTCGTTCTCGAACTTCGACATGGGCCGCGCGAAGCACTTCGTGCCCGTGACCCCCGAAGGCCACGTGATCGGCGACCACATCATCTTCCGCCTTGATGAGAACAAATACGTCACCGTGGGCCGCGCCCCGACTTCCAACTGGATCATGTTCCAGGCCGCTATCGGTAAATGGAACGTCAAGGTCTCCTACGACCCGCGCTCTGACTCGCGCCCCGACGGCAAGGCGATCTACCGCACCCATTACCGCTTCCAGATCCAGGGTCCGGATGCCGACAAGATCTTTGAAAAGATCAACGGCGGTCCGGTTCCGGAAATCAAGTTTTTCCACGTCGACACGATCAACATCGGCACCCGCAAGGTCTCCGCTCTGCGTCACGGCATGGCCGGTGCGCCGGGTCTGGAGATCTGGGGTCCCTATGCCGACAAGACCTATATCCAGTCGACCATCGCGCAGGCCGCGCGTGACGTTGGCGTCGAAATGCACTTCGTCGGCTCGCGCGCCTACTCGACCAACACCGTCGAATCCGGCTGGATCCCGTCGCCGCTGCCCGGCATCTACACCGGCGACGGCATGATGAAAGAGTATCGTGAGTGGCTGTCGGAAGAGAGCTATGAAGCAGCCGGTTCCATCGGTGGTTCCTTCGTCTCCGACGATATCTCCGATTACTACGTGAACCCGTTCGAACTGGGTTACGGCTTCTACATCGGCTGGAAGAAAGACGACTTCATCGGCAAGGACGCACTGGCCAAGCTGAAAGACGCTCCGACCAACCGCAAGAAGGTGACCTTCGAGTGGAACGCGGAAGACGTGATGAAAGTCATCGGGTCCTCTTTTGCGCCGGGCGAGAAGAACTACAAGTGGATCGACTTCCCGCAGCCGAACTACGCCTCCTCGACCGCTGATCAGGTCATGCAGGGCGACAAGATGGTCGGTATGTCGATGTTCAACGGCTACTCCTTCAACGAGCGCTGCCTGCTGTCGCTTGGTGTCGTGGAGCAGTCCGTCGAAGTCGGCGATGTTCTGACCATGGTTTGGGGCGAGCCGGACGGTGGCTCCAAGAAGACCTCGGTCGAGCCGCATGAGCAGACGACGATCCGCGTGCGCGTTTCGCCGACGCCTTACTCCACGGAAGCGCGTGAGAGCTACGCGGACAGCTGGCGCACCAAAGGCTCCTGAGCCTGACACACAGACGGCGTGGCACCTGAGACATGGTGCCGCGCCAACCCGCCTTCCGCGGTCCAACACGCAGCCGCGAGTGGCATAATAATAGCCTCATCTTATGAGGTGCGCGTGAATGTGATTTGCCCACTTCCCTTTTACTTATAGGTTTTGGCGGCAAGCCATCCTAGGGTGGGGACGGCACATCGAACCAATGGGAGGATCGAATCCAATGATGACCTTTATCCGTACCGCTGCCGCTGCTGCGGCGCTGACCGTGGCCGCCGCGCCCGGTATGTCCGAGACCATGAAATTCGCGCACTGGGTTCCGCCCGCGCACACGCTGACCAAATCGACCATCGAACCGCTTCAGGCCGCCGTGGCCGATGCTGGTATCGAGATCGAAGTCTATCCGGGTGGTGAGCTTGGCGCCGGTCCGCTTGAGCAATACGTCCGCGTCGTTCAAGGCGTGGCCGACATGGTGTGGGGCCTTCAGGGCTACACCTCGTCGCAATTCCCCAAGACCATGATTTCCGAGCTTCCGGGCGCCAAGCCTGGTGACATGACCGGCTACGACATGATCTGGAACGCCTACGAAGCTGGCCTGCTCGACGACGAGTTTCCGGGTACCAAGCCTCTGGCTCTGTGGCTCTCCGAGCCGAACGTCTTCATCATGAAGGACGTGGACGTGCGCACCCCGGCCGATATCCAAGGTCTGAAAATCCGCGTGTCGGGTTCCGCTGCCGCTGCCGCGATTGAATCCCTTGGTGGCACCCCGGTGCAGATGCCGGCTGGCGAGATCTACAACTCGCTGCAAACCGGCCTGATCGACGGTGTCGTGACCGGCGCGTCGGCCATCGGCGACTTCAAGCTCGACGAAGTGGCAAACAGCTACACGCTCAATGCTCCGCTCGGCCACATCTCGTTCTACGTCGTGATGAACCAGGCGAAATACGACGGTTTGTCCGACGAACAGAAAGCGTCGATTGACGCGATCGCTGGCCGCAAACTCTCGCAGTCGGCTGAAGAAGGCTGGTATGCGCGCGCAGGATCCGTGATCGAAACGATCTCGGGCATGGACGACAACACCGTCTACACCCTGTCCGACGAAGAGCGCGCAGCGTTTGAAGAGCTGACCTACCCGATCCGCGACGAAGTGATCTCGGGCGTCGATGGCGGTTCTGACGTGCTCGCCACCATGCGCGGCGAATAAGACTTGTTCGCACATGTAAATAGCTGGGCAGACAGGATTATACGCTTGTCTGCCCTCGTGGGCACGGTTGGCCTCGTGGTCGAGGTCACCGTGATCCTTATCGACGTGGTCGGCCGCTTTTTCGGCTTTCCGCTGACGGGGGCGCAGGACATTACCGCGATGGGCATGACCCTGATCGTCTTCGGCGGCATGGCGCTGTGTGACAAGATCGGGGGCCACGTCAACGTGGACCTTTTCGAAGGTATCATGCCGCGCTGGATGATCTGGACCGGCGATTTTGTCGCCGCCGCTCTGGGCGCGTTGATTTTTGTCGGGATCGCCTGGACCACGTGGCAGTCGATCTCACTCATGCGGTTCCAGATGGGGATCGTGCAAACAACGAATATCATCGACCTTCAATTCGACTGGTTCAAAGGCGCTATCGTCGTGATGTCCATCATCACCGCGGCCGGCATGACTTTGCGCGCCATCGGATTGATCGTGACGGGTGAAAACGGGCAGGAAAGCAAGGGGCACGCATGAGCGGGGAATTAATCGGGCTCATCGGGCTCATTTCGCTATTTGTCCTCTTGGGACTTCGCATTCCGGTGGCCTTCGCCATGTTTGCCGTGGGCTTCATCGGGGTGTCGATCCTGAATTCACCACAAGCCGCGCTGAGCCAACTGGCCTCGGATAGCTTCTCGCTCGCCGCCAAGGTGGAGCTCGTGGTCGTGCCGCTCTTTATCCTGATGGGGAACGTGGCGACCGAGACCGGGATGAGCCGAAAACTGTATGACGCGGCCTACGCGTGGATCGGGTCGATCCGGGGCGGGCTGGCTTCGGCGACGGTGGTGGCCTGCGGTGGTTTCGCGGCCCTGTCCGGGTCGTCGGTGGCGTCGGCCCTGACCATCGGGCGCGTGTCCTTGTCCGAGATGAAACGCTTCAAGTATGACGACCGCTTGTCCACGGGTGTGGTCGCAGCGGGCGGTACGCTCGGCATCCTGATCCCGCCGTCCACGGGGTTCGTGATCTACGCGCTCCTGACACAGGAATCGATTGGCCGACTGTTCCTCGCGGGCGTTCTGCCCGGCATTCTGCTGTTGTCGATGTTCATACTGACGATCCTGCTCATCACTTGGTTCAAACCTGAAATGGGGCCGAAAGGTCCATCGACCACTTTCTCCGACAAGATCCGGGCGACCGGCGGAGCGGCCCCGATCCTCCTGGTGATCTTTCTGACCATCGGCGGGATTTACACCGGCATCTTTTCCCCGGTCGAAGCCTCGGCCGTGGGCGCGGGTCTCGTTATCCTGTTCGGGTCTCTGATGGGGGACCTGACGTTCGCGAAGTTCTGGAAAGCGGCGCAGGATAGCGTCGTGACCACCGCCACGGTCATGCTGATCCTGATTTCTGCCTACATGATCAAGACGTTCCTGGCGCTCAGTCATATTCCGCAATGGCTTGGCACCTATCTTGAGGGTCTTGCGATCCCGGTGATCGGCGTGCTGGCGATCATGCTGGCGATCTACCTGATCCTTGGCTGTTTCCTTGAAGGCTTCGCGATGATGGTGCTGTCGATGCCCATCTTTTTCCCGGTTGTGCAGCAGCTTGGAATCGACCCGATTTGGTTCGGTGTGCTCGTGGTGTTGACGCTGGAAATGGGCCTGATCTCGCCGCCGGTGGGGTTGAACGTGTTCATCGTGAAATCGGTCGCGCCCGACGTGTCTTTGGCGAAAATGTTCCGCGGCGTGGCGCCGTTCTGGTTCGCGATGTTCCTGACGCTGATCCTCCTGGTGGCCTTCCCGCAAATCTCGCTGATCCTGCCGAATACGATGATCAACTGATGTCGACGGTACTACTGATTCCGGGCTTGCTTTGCGACCGCTTCTGTTGGGAGCCGGTTCTGAAGCGGATGGAGGCGATCGTACCGGATCTGACGACGCAATCGTCGCTCACGCAGATGGCCACCGATTGTCTTGCGATGGTCGAGGGGCCGATCCGTGTGGCGGGGCATTCCATGGGCGCGCGCGTCGCCATCGAGATTGCGCGGCTGGCGCCCGAACGGCTTGAAAAGCTGGCACTTTTGGACACCGGGGTTCATCCGCTGAAAGAGGGCGAGGTCGAGAAACGGGCCGAGATCGTGGCCTATGGTCACGAACGCGGGATGGAGGCCTTGGCGGCGCGGTGGTTGCCGCCGATGGTGTATGAGCCGAACCAGACGCCGGAGTTGATGCAGGCCCTGACGGAAATGGTGTTGCGGCAGACCCCCGACAGCCACCAGCGGCAGATCGAAGCGCTGGTCTCCCGGCCAGATGCGGCCCAGTACCTCCCTGAAATAACATGCGAAACACTGGTGATGGTCGGGCGGCAGGACCAATGGTCGCCGGTTGGCCAGCATGAGCACATGGTCGAGCTTCTCCCCAATGCGCGGCTCGAAGTGATCGAGGATGCGGGGCACTTTGCCCCGGTCGAGCAGCCCGATGCTGTCGCTGATCTTCTGGTTCCGTTCCTGAAAGGATAAGCCCTTGTTCTTCCTCATGGAAAATATCCACCACCCCGGCAAACAAGAGGCCCGCGATGCGTTGCGCGACAGCCACCGGGCCTGGGTCCGGTCGGGTGGCGACGGGCTGTGCTCGGTGCTGATCGGCTCGGCTTTGTGGGACGAAAACGGCGAAGCCATCGGGCATTGGGGCGTGCTGGAAGCCGAGGACGAGGCCAAGGCGCGGGCGTTTTCCGAGGGCGATCCATTCTATGCGGAAGGCGTTGTGAAAACGCTCAAGCTGACCCGGCTCGCGGATGGGTTCCAGGCGCATCGGATCGCGGAGCGGATGTCGGATTGAGGGGCAAAACCCGCGTATGACATCCGTGCACAGTTTGTGCACAGGGCGTGCATACGATGTACGACTAAACCTCGCCCGCGTCCGCGATCTTCTCCCGCAGAATTCGCAGGAACTCGGCGATTGCCGCACTCGGTGGATCGTCCCCGAAGCGGGCCGCGCCGATGGAGACGCGGGAGCCGGGGAGGGTGATGTCGAGCGGTTTCAGCTCTGGCCGAAGAAGCTTCAAGGCAGAGCGGCCGTAACAGAGCATGGCGATGGATTGGCTGGCGACGATCATTTGTTCGGCGTTGGAGAAGCTGAACATCTCGGCGGATTGCGCGGGCGGGATCGCGCCGGCTTCCCGGAACACCCGGTCGAAGTAGGCCCGGATCGGGGTCCCATGGGGCGCGACGATCCACTGCTCTTCCGCCAGTTCCCGGATCGACGGGTTACGGTCATGGACCGGGTGATCGGCGCGGGCGATCATCAGGTAATTCTCGTGGTATAGATGCTCTTCCTTGAAGCCGGGGAGCGGCGATGGGTCGCGCAGCACGCCGAGGATCAGGTCGATCTCGCCGCGCTTCATCGCTTCCGCGAGTGTCTCATACCCACCCGGAACGGCGACGAGGTGGACGAGCGGATGGTCTCGGGTGATCTGGCCGAAAGCGTCGAGCACCATGGATTGCCCGGAGAAGGGGAGCATGCCGACAGAGACACGGCCCACGAGCGCGTCGCCTGTCGCCTCCAGAAGCGCGGGAATATCGCCGATGATCGCGGCGATCCGGTCCCACAGAGCCGCAAGCGCGCGGGCGGCGTCGGTGGGTTCCAGGCCGGACTGGCGCCGGTGAAAAAGGACGGGAGAAACGTAATCCTGACAGGCGGTGAGTGATTGGCTGATCGCCGGTTGACTGATCCCCAGCATCTGGGCCGCGCTAGAGGCGGTGCCGGAGCGCACCACGGCGGAGACCGCGCGGAGGTGGCGCCAACGTAGAAGGCGCGGGAGGCGGAGGGGTCCAGTATTTCCCAACGGCCCTCGCTCGACCGACTCCATATCGGCCGCGATGCGACGGCATTGCGCGATGACGATGTCGCCCATGGCAGTGGGTTCCGACCCCGACCAGCCGCGTTGAAACAGCGGGACGCCCAGACGGTCCTCGGCATCGTGAAGCGAACGCGAGAACGCGGGTTGTGACAGCGCGACAGAATCGGCCGCGTCCGACACCCTGCGGTGTTCGGACAAAGACCGGATCACGCGCACGTGACGGGCCGACAGGGGGATCACTGGGCTTTCCATGCAGGTATTATAAGCGAAATGAAGAGGAATATACAGACTGCGCATAAGCGCGGAGCGCGAATGGTCCCTATATCCATGTGCAAGGATCAGGGAGGACCCGAACACATGAGTGCAGAGTCACTGGAAGATCGTCTGAAGGGCTACGATAGCCCCTTCGATATGCTTTATGAAAACCAGATGGGGCGCTACCCGTTCCCCATCGAGGCCGAATACACCCATTGGGCCGAAGAACAGCGGGCCTGGCGCGAAGGCGTCGCCCTGATGAACCAGAGCTTTCACATGACCGACCTCTACGTCAAAGGCCCGGATGTGATGAAGCTGCTCTCCGATATCTCGGTCAACAGCTACGCGAAGTTCGGCAAGGGCAAGGCCAAGCAGATCGTTTGCGTCAACTACGACGGTTACCTGATCGGGGATGCGATCATCTTCGGTCTGGAAGACGACGAGGTGAACATAGTCGGGCGCCCCATCGTGCCAAACTGGGTTCAGTATCACGCGGAAACCGGGGGCTATGATGTCACTGTCACCCGCGATGAACGCAAGCTCGACGATCCCGATAACCGTCGCCTGACCTATCGCTACGAGGTGCAGGGTCCGCTTGCGCTCGACCTTCTGAACAAGGTGAACGAGGGTGGCGAGTTGACCACCAAGTTTTTCAACATGGGTGAAATCACCATCGCAGGCTGCAAGGCGCAAACGCTGTCCCACGGGATGGGCGGGGCGCAGGGTCTGGAAATCTGGGGTCCGTTCGACGAGGGCGACAAGGTCAAGGCCGCGCTGGTCGAAGCCGGGAAGGAATTCGGTCTTCGCCTCGTCGGGTCGCGGGCCTATGCCTCCGCAGCGGCGGAAAGCGGCTGGGTGCCCTCCGTGCTGCCGGCGATCTACACCGGCGACAAGATGAAGCCCTATCGCGAATGGCTCTCGGCCAATGCGTTCGAGGCGGTTTCGACGCTGGGCGGGTCGATGAAGACCGGCAACGTCGAAGATTACTACATGACGCCGTGGGACGTGGATTATGGCCGGGTGGTCAAGTTCGACCATGACTTCATCGGGCGCGAGGCGCTTGAAAAGATGGCGGAGGGTCCGCATCGCCAGAAGGTCACGCTGGTCTGGAACCATGACGATGTTCAGGCGATCTATGCCGGGCAGCTGGGTCACGAAGACCTGCCGACCAAGAACATGGATTTCCCGGCCGCGCATTACGCGAGCTATCCCTATGACCTTGTCACCAAGGACGGCGAGCAGGTGGGAATCAGTATCGCACCCGCCTATTCGGCGAACGAGAAAGCGTGGATTTCTCTCGCCGTTTTGAACCCGGAAGTGGCGGAAACCGGCACTGAAGTGACGGTTACGTGGGGTGAGCCGGATGGTGGGTCGTCTAAACCCACCGTTGAGCGGCACCGTCAGGCGACCGTACGTGCAGACGTGCATCCCTGGCCCATTCACGAAGCGACACGCCGCATATACCGTAGTCAGACCTGAGGAGAGGAAAGATGTCCGTGGTTACCATGATGAAGAACAATGATGCTCCGCTTGCTGACTTGCTGAACGGCGTGTCGATTGAAGTGATGCCGCGCACCGCTGCGAAGGTCGAGGATTTCACCGCGATCCTGCCGGCCGGCACGCGGGTTTATATCGCGCATATCGAAGGCACGCCGATTGAAGAGATGGTGGAGACGGCCAAGCGTCTTCAGTCGGGTGGGTTCGAAGCGATGCCGCACTTCCCGGCGCGGATCATGCAGGATGACGCCCAGCTGAAGGATTGGATCGACCGCTACGTGTCGGAAGCCGGCGTTGAAACCGCGCTTCTGCTCGGCGGGTCGCCGACCCGCCCGGTGGGCGCGCTCGATAGCTCGATCCAACTGATTGAGACGGGCTATTTCGATGGCTTCAAGCGTCTGCACGTTGCGGGCCACCCGGAAGGCAACAACGACATCGACGCCAAGGGTTCGACCGTTAACGTGGACGAGGCGCTGCGCTGGAAGCAGGCCTACAAGGACCGCTCGGACGTCGAGATGGCGATCGTCACCCAGTTCGCTTTTGCCGCGAAGCCGATGACCGACTGGGCCGAACGGCTGGCCGAGATGGGGATCACCATGCCGGTGCACGCCGGTGTCGCCGGGCCTGCAAAGCTCCAGACGCTGATCAAGTTCGCCATCGCCTGTGGCGTCGGCCCTTCGCTGGGCGTTCTGCAGAAGCGCGCGAAGGATCTGACCAAGCTGCTCAAACCGTTCGAGCCTACCGAAGTGCTGACCGACCTCGCGGCATACAAGGCCGAGAACCCGGACAGCCTGATCGACAAGATCCACGTCTTCCCGCTGGGTGGGATCAAGACCAGCGCGGAGTTCCTGCGCGAGAACGGCGCGTAAGCACTCTCCGGTCTGACGACTTTCCAAAACGGGCGCCGCGAACCTCCGCGGCGCCCGTTTTATTGTGCGCCGATCCTAGCGTTTGTTCAGGATGCGCCTGTGGTGCTGGCGTAGCAGAAGCCCGCCAAGCGCCGCCGAAACCAGTATGACCGTGAAGACATAGGGGATGCTGACGAAGGTTGCGTCATAATGGGAATAGACGGCCGACCGACCCAGGGACACGACATGGATCAACGGGTTCCACCACAAGATTTCCTGCACCACGGACGGCATATCTTCATACATGAAGAGCACCCCTGAGGCGATGAACAGGACGCGCGAGACAATGTCCCAAAGGGTGCCAAGCGGCTTGATCTCCAAAAACAGGTAGTGCGCGAAGACCCCGAGCCCCAGGGCCAAGCCGCCCATGAGCGCAATTGTTTCGAGCATGATACTGGAATCGAAGCGACTGGATTCGCCAGTGTAGATTGGCAGGGCATAAATCAGGATGAAGTAGGCCAGTGTCGAGGTGAAAAAGTTCAATATGAACCGCGCAAACACCGCATCAATCCAGGTAACCACCGGGAACTGTAGGAGCGGTTTGTTGAATATCAGCGCTGTGCGAACCGGGTTGAACGTTTGCTGGAAGATCGAAAACATCAGGAATCCTGATGCGTAGTACAAGATGAATGAGTCGCCCAGGGGCGGAACCCGTCCAAACAGACCAAACGCAATCGCAAGCACGATCACCATGAACAGTGGCGACATGAGCGCCCATGCGTAGCCCATCGGCGAGCGCCCGTATATGGCCCCGATTTCGCGCAGAACCAGAGCGGATACCGTGCGGAAGGTTGCGAAACTGCGCCGCTTCCCAGATTGGTGAGAAGGTTTGAGAACCGGTTCTTGCGGAATGTCGGCAGGGTTTGTCGCAGTCATGCGGGCGTGGTCCTACTCGCTGGTGTTGCCTTACACTCTTATGTAAAAGGTCTTCTAAATTCAAATCGGATCAAAGGGTTTGCCGTTGGCCGAGGAAACGCGCATTTCGCGCATGAACATCACTACGGTCAAATCCAGCTCGGCGAAAGCCGGGGAGCAGAAAGATGCTGACGAGTCCGCCAGGTTCTTTGGAGAGAAGACCGCGGACAATCCTACAACCGTTGAAAAAGAGAAAGAACCTGTCCCGCAGGTCGTGATCCGGCCGATGGCGGGACCTGCGCGCGCGAAGAAACGGCATGGTCTTCTGATCGCGTCGTTCTTCATCGTCGTGGTCCTCCCGGTGGCCGCGATCTTCTGGTACCTGGAAACGCGCTCAGTGGACCAATACGCGTCGACTGTGGGGTTTACCGTCCGGCAAGAAGATGATGCTGGTGGCATGGGTGCGATCAACGGATTGGCTGGATTGACCGGCGCTACGGGTGGCAATGCCTCGGATTCCGATATCTTGTATGAGTTCATCCAGAGCCAGGATTTGGTGCGTCGGATCGAGGCTGACCTTGACCTTTGGGGTCACTACTCTGCGCCGTATGATCAGGACCCGGTCTTCGCGCTGAAACCGGGCGGCACCATCGAAAGCCTGCACGCCTACTGGGGCCGGGTGATGGACGTGGATTACGACAACGCGACGGGGCTTTTGGGCCTGGAGGTGCGCGCCTTCACGCCCGAGTTCGCAAAACAGGTGGCGGAGCAGATCCTTGTCGAGAGCCAAACGCTGGTCAACGATCTCAATGCGCAGTCACGGGCCGATATTCTCCGGGATGCTGAGCGAGATGTGACGGATAGCCTCGTCCGGCTCAAAGCAGCGCGTGAAGCTTTGGTCAATTTCCGCACCAGAACGCAGATCGTCGACCCGGCGGCGGATATGCAGACCCGCATGGGCGTCCAGACGTCGCTTCAACAACAGTTGGCACAGGCATTGATCGATCACGATCTGTTGGCCCAGTCCGCTGCCGAAGGCGATCCGCGTATGGTGCAGGCCAAGCGTCGGATCAATGTGATCCGGGAACGTTTGGCGGAAGAGCGACGGACCTTCGCATCTGACGAAAGCGGCGATGGTTCTGATGGCTACCCGACACTGATTGCGGAATACGAAAGTCTCGCCGTGGACCGGGAGTTTGCGGAACAAACATACCGAGGTGCGCTGGCCGCGAAAGACGCAGCGCTTGCCAATGCGACACGACAAACCCGGTATCTGGCGTCTTTCATTCTGCCAACCTTGCCAGAGAAGGCGATGTATCCGAAGCGGCTCCAGGTCGTCTTGGTTGCTTTCCTGTTCGCGGTGCTTACGTGGGCGCTTCTGGCGCTTGTCTTCTATTCCGTGCGTGACCGGAACTAGGCCGTGATCAAGTTCGAGAACCTAAGCAAGTCTTTCCGGGTTCGAAACCGTCAGAAGGTGATCTTCGAGAACCTCAACCTGACGATACCCAGCGGAAAATCCATGGGGTTATTGGGCCGCAACGGGGCCGGAAAGTCGACGCTGTTGTCCATTGTGGCGGGCTCCATGAATGCCACGACGGGGCGGGTGTTTTCGGATGGGTCGATTTCCTGGCCCGTGGGGTTGGGGGCCGCGTTTCACGGCGAGATGACCGGAGCGCAGAACGTGCGGTTCGTGGCGCGGATTTACGGAGTCGATACGGACGAGCTTTGCGAGTTCGTCTATCATTTCGCCGAAATCGGCGATCATTTCTACATGCCGTTCAAGACCTATTCATCGGGGATGCGGTCACGGATCGCTTTTGGTACTGTCATGGGCATCCAGTTCGATACCTACCTGGTCGATGAAGTCACAGCGGTTGGGGATGCGGCCTTTCGGCGAAAAAGCCAAGCGGTGTTCCTGGATCGTGTGTCAGAGGCGGGCGCGATCATGGTGAGCCACAACATGGATGAGATGCGCGATTTCTGCGACATGGGCATGATCCTGAACGATGGTGAGGTCGAATTGTTCGATGACATCAACGACGCGATCAAGGTTCATGAGGACCGGATGCGACTGGGTGCGGCGGCGCAGCGGGCGTGATCGCCATTAACCTTAACTACCTATAAATGTTGGATTATATTCGCGCTAATGTTCGTGGATTGGTCACATTGTCGCGCTGATCCAGGCCCATCCGGCGTCCGACTGTCTATTCCGTTCAATGGAGCGGGATGGGCATGGGTATCGAGGTCGAAGGTCGCTTCTACGCCGGTCTGGGGGTTCTGGACAGCGGGATCGACGAGCTAGCATTCATGGCATATGGCGGCGCGCTGACGCTCGTGTCGGGGTCAGGGCGTTACGGCGGGTTGGCGACGTTTTCGCTCACCGAGAGTGCCGTCACTGTCGTGGATACCCAGGTATTCAATGCCGACTGGGTCGGCGGGCTGGTGGACGATTTCGCATTGATCGAGGCGCCGGACGGCGGGCTGGAGGCGGTGATCGGATCGACACAGGCGGGACGGCTCAGCGCCTATGCCGTCTCTGGCGATGGCCAGGTCGGGAGCCTGACCACTTACACCGGACTGACAGGCGCCGCGCGGGCCGTGTCGATCAGCGGGAGTGCGGGGGACCGGGTCGCGATTGCGGACAAGAACGGCCTGTTGACCGTCGCAGAGCGGCAGATCAACGGCAATCTTACCGGCACAACCCAGATCGCCGACACCGACGCCTTGCATGTGGATCACGTGACGGTCGTGGAAAGCGCCATCGTCAATGGCGCGGACATCCTGATCGCGGGAGATGCGGGAGAGGATGGCATCACCTCTTTCGTCATTTCGGGCGGGGTGCCAACGCTGGCCGCGACGGCGGGGCCGGAAGACGGGATCGGGATCATGGACCCGACCGACCTGGCCACGGTCGAGGTGCTGGGCCAGACCTTTGTCATCCTCGCCTCTGCACAAGGGGAGACCGGTGCATTGACCGTGTTTCACCTGGGGCAGGACGGAAGTCTTACGAACACCGATCATATCCGGGACACGCTTTACACCCGGTTCGGCGGCGTAACCGAGGTGGCCACGGTTGACGTGGACGGGCGGCACTACGTGGTCGCGGGCGGAGCGGATGACGGGGTGTCGCTCTTTGTCATGTTGCCGGGGGGGCAGCTTCAGTATCTCGATACCATTGAAAACAACTGGGTCGATGGTGGGCCGGGGCAGGTCGCGCTGGCCAATATCTCGGCGCTGGCGGCGGGGCGGTTGGGCGACCAGATCCGGATCGTCGCCGCCTCTCAGCAGGTGAGCGGGTTGAGCCAAATGTCCTACGATGTGTCGGGACAAGGCGTGCAGGCGAAAGCCGGTGCAGGGGGCGAGGTGCTCTTGGGTGGTGCTCTGCACGACATTCTTGTTGGCGGCGCCGGTGATGACACGCTGAACGGCGGTGTGGGGAACGACATCCTGGTCGATGGTGCGGGGTCCGACGTGATGACCGGTGGTTTGGGCGCCGACATCTTCGTGCTTCGCGATGATGAGGATGAAGACATCATCCTCGATTTCAACCCGACCGAGGACAGGTTGGACCTGTCGTCCTGGCCGTTCTTTTACGATCCCATCACGCTGAGCGTGGTGCCGAACGCGAACGGGGCCGAAGTGACGTGGCAGGGAACACGGTTGATCCTGCGATCCTCGGACGGGGGACCTCTGAGTGAATCCGAGGTTCGAAACGCCGTGATGATTGCCCCGGAACGGAATCTCGACCTGTCCGGATACGATTTTTCACAGGACACTGGTGACGTTACGGGTGGAGATACGGGGGGAGGTGGCAGCGGGGGAACCACGGGCGGGGACACCGGTGGCGACAGTGGTGGAGATACAGGTGGCACCGGGGGCGGCACTGGCGGGAGCACCACGGTCGGCTCCGGCCCGGTCGATGTCTACTTTGCGGCCAGCGGCGAGTTCGTGATGAACGACAGCGGCACGAGTTACTATTCCGAAGGTTGGAATGGGTACGAGATTGCCCGCGCCGAAGCCGCCATGGCGATGATCGAAGCGGTGACGGATGTCACCTTTAACAGGGTCTATTCCGCCGCAGATGCCGATTTCGTCATGGGTCTCGACACCGACCGACAGATGTCCGCGACCCTCTTCGGCTTTTTACGTCCGCCCTATGGCGGTCAGCAGGCGGGTATGTTCAACGGGCTCGCTTGGGATCGCGACGCTGGCGGCGATCTGGAGGCGGGCGGCGCTGGGTTCGTCACCATCACGCACGAGCTTCTCCACGGTCTCGGCCTTGCCGACCCGCATGATACAGGCGGCACGTCGTCTATCCTCCCCGGCGTCACCGGCACCTTCAGTGACAACGGGGCCTGGAACCAGGGCGTTTTCACCACCATGTCCTACAACGAAGGGAGCAACACAACCTCGGTCAGAGAGGGTCCGAACGCCTTCGGGCTCTGGGGGTCCGAGATCGGTCCCATGGCGCCCGATATCGCGGTTTTGCAATCGCTCTACGGTGCGAACATGACGACCGCGACCGGCAACGACACCTATGTCCTGCCGTCGGTCAACGGCACCGGCATGGGCTGGACCACGATCTGGGACGCGGGCGGGACGGACGAAATCGTGTTCATGGGGGCGCAAGGCGCTGCCATCAACCTCCGCCCCGCCACGCTCACCTACCAGATCGGCGGCGGCGGCTTCGCATCGGCGGTCTGGGGCGCATCGGGCGGTTTCATCATTGCCGCTGGCGTGGTGATAGAAAACGCCACGACCGGCCCTGGCTCGGATCGGGTCTATGGCAACCATGTCTCCAACACGATCATCACGAATGGCAGCCGCGATGTCATTCGTGGGATGGAAGGGGATGACCTCCTGTCCGCAGGCCCCGGCAACGACGATGTCGGTGGCGGTTTCGGCAACGACACGATTTACGCCGGGTCGGGTAACGATCGGATTTACGGAGGCCCGGGCAATGACCGCATCTTCGCGGGCACGGGGAACGACACCATCTGGGGCGGCCTCGACGACGACAAATCGACGCTTGGGGCGGGGGCCGATCAGTTCATCTTCACCGCGGGAGACGGTAACGACACGATCACCGACTTCGATCTTTCCGAAGACTGGATCGACCTCGACCCGCGCCTGATGACCGGCACCCGCGGGGTTGCCGATGTGATCGCGGGCGCGACCACCTCCGCCGCGGGCCTTCGCCTCACATTCGACAGCGGCGACAGCATTACTTTTGAGGGCTACAGCGATACGACCGGCTTCGCCTCGGTACTGCATTTCATCGACTTTCTCGCGACCGTCTGACGCTCGAGCATGTCCCGTTCACTCGAATCCACGCGACGTGCTCTCCCCTTTTGATAACGCACCTCCGAGACGCGAAAAACCGGTTCCCACTTTTCGCGACGTGCTCCAGTCGAACCTGAAATCCGTTATCCCGAGGTTCGTGGCGGGGGCATCGACAACCGTGGTTGTCGCCATGCAATTCGTCTTCGATCTCGACAGCGGCGATACCCACATCCTGAACCATGAGGTCGGCGAGGGGATCATTCTGCGCGATCTCGTTGCGGACGAAGTCACGCTCTTTGGGAAGTGCGACGGCCTGGTTTTCGACGAGGGTCAGACGGTCGCGAGAAAATCAATGAAATACAAGACCGACGCGAAGTCCATGGCATCGCTGAAACCCTGAAGGGTGATGCTGTCGCCGCTGTCGAAAGCGAGGTGAACCCCTGCGCCGGAGGTTGTCGCGCCCGCGATCACATCGGCAACCCCGCGGGTGCCGGTCATCAGGCGTGGGTCGAGGTCGATCCAGTCTTCGGAAAGATCGAAGTCGGTGATCGTGTCGTTGCCGTCTCCCGCGGTGAAGATGAATTGGTCGGCGCCCGCGCCAAGCGTCGACGTGTCATCGTCGAGACCACCCCAGACGGTATCGTTCCCCGTGCCCGCGAAGATGCGGTCATTGCCCGGGCCGCCATAGATCCGGTCATTGCCTGACCCGGCGTCAATTGTGTCGTTGCCGAAACCGCCGCCGACATCGTCGTTGCCGGGGCCGGTGGACAGGAAGTCATCCCCCTGCATCCCGCGAACGATATCGCGGCTGCCATTCGTGATGATCGTGTTGGAGACATGGTTGCCAAAGACCCGATCCGAGCCAGGGCCGGTCGTGGCGTTTTCTATCACCACGCCAGCGGCAATGATGAAACCGCCCGATGCGCCCCAGACCGCCGATGCGAAGCCGCCGCCGCCGATCTGGTAGGTGAGTGTTGCGGGGCGGAGGTCGATGGCGGCGCCTTGCGGCCCCATGAAGACCATCTCGTCCACGCCGCCCGCGTCCCAGATCGCGGTCCATCCCATGCCGGTGCCGTTGACCGACGGCAGGACATAGGTGTCGTTGCCGGTCGCGGTGGACATGTTCGCGCCGTAGAGCGATTGCAACACCGCGATGTCGAGCGCCATTGGTCCAATCTCTGACCCCCAGTAGCCGAAGGCGTCCGGACCCTCGCTGACCACCGCCGTGTTGCGCCCTTCGTTGTAGGACATGGTGGTGAAAACACCCTGGTTCAGGTTCCAGGTCCCGTAGTCATCGAAGGCGCTGGTAACGCCAGGGAGGATGGAAGACGTGCCGCCTGTATCATGCGGGTGCGCAAGGCCGAGGCCGTGGAGAAGCTCGTGCGTGATGGTGACGAAGCCGACGCCGCCGGCCTCCAGATCGCCGCCTGCGGACCGATCCCAAGCGAGCCCGTTGAACATGCCAGCCTGCTGTCCACCGTAAGGTGGATTGAAGAAACCGAGGATTGTGGCGGGCATTTGCCGGTCGGTGTCGAGACCCATTACGAAATCGGCCGGTCCGGCGGAATAGACCCTGTTGAAGGTGATATTCGTCACGGCTTCGATCATCGCCATGGCGGCTTCGACCCGGGCGATTTCATACGCATTCCAGCCTTCGGACCGGTAGTCCGTGCCGCCATCGTTCATCACGAACTCGCCGCTTCCGGCGTAGTAGACGTCGACCGTTGGGGAGTCGACCGTGGTGCCCCATGTGATCGCATCGACGGGTGAGCCGCTTGACGCCGCGGCGACGGCGGGTGTCACCGAAAGCGCATAGTCCCCGGTGTCTTCGCCCGCGAAATAGGCGCCCACGTAGTAGGCGCCGGTGGTTTCCGCGGCGAAGGTGATCGTGGCGTCGCGGGTCGACCGGTTGGCATCAAAGTTCCAGCTTCTGAGAATCCCGCCCGCGTCATAAAGATCGAGGATCGGGTCGGCGAGCCGACCGGTGCCCGCACCGCGCAGCGTGATCTCGACCATGTCGCCCCGGGTCAGGTCGAGACGATACCAATCTTCATCATACAGGGTGTCGATCACGCCGTAACGTGTCGTGCCAACCGTGATCGCGGCGGTTGTCGTTAGATCTGATGCGATGTCTTTCATCGTTCCGCCCTGCGATCCCGCCCCCAGGGTCGCCGGTGCCAATTTACCACCCATTTTCAACAAATAGGAACAAAACTTAGGTTATCGTTAACTTCCCTAGAGGGGCGAAGTCACGAAAACGGGCAGGTTTTCGCCGGTTTTCGCCGCGGAAAGCAGGGCTTCGGCGGTGTCCAGCGCTTCGCGAATGGTCACGTCCATGTCGAGGTAACGGTAGGTGCCCAGGCGCCCGACGAATGTGACGCCCGGTTCGGTGTCGGCCTTGGCGATGTAATCGGCGAGCATGGCTTTTTCCTTCACCAGCCGGATCGGGTAATAGGGGATGTCGTCGGGACGGCAGGCGCGCGAAAATTCCTTGTAGAGCACGGAGCCTTCGTGCTCTTCCCACGGAGCGAAATGCTTGTGCTCGGTGATCCGGGTGTAAGGCACGTCGCGGTCGCCATAATTCATCACTGCGCAGCCCTGCCAATCGCCATCCGCCGTGAAGCGTTCGAAGTCGAGCGTCCGGTAGCCCAGGCGACCAAGCTCGTAGTCGAAATACCCGTCGAGCGGACCGGACCAGACGATGTGATCGAAGCTGCCCTTCATCGCGGGGTCGAAGGCGGTCGATAGCTGCACGTCGATCCTCGGGTGATCGAGGATCGCTTCGACCATGGCCGTGTAGCCGTTCTCCGGCATCCCCTGATGGCGGTGGACGAAATAGGTGTCGTCGTAGTTGAAACGCACCGGCAAGCGCTTGAGGATCGAAGCGGGAAGCTCGGTCGGGGAACAGCCCCACTGCTTTTCGGTGTAGCCTTTGAAGAACGCCTCGTAGAGGTCGGGACCGACGAAGTGCAGCGCCTGTTCTTCGAAGGTCTGGGGTTCTTCGATTGTGGTATCGGCCTGCGCCTCGATGAACGCGCGGGCCTCGTCTGGCCGCATGGTCTTGCCGAAATACTGGTTGATCGTGTGCAGGTTGACGGGGAGCGAATAGACCGCGCCCCGGGTCGTGGATTTCACGCGGTTCTTGTAGGGTTTGAACCTGGTGAAGCTGTTCACATAGTCCCAGACCTCGTCATCGTCGGTGTGAAAGATGTGCGGGCCGTAGACGTGGACCATGACGCCGGTTTCCGCGTCCCGTTCGGTATGGCAATTCCCGGCGACATGGTCGCGGCTGTCAATCACCGTCACGTCGTGGCCCGCCTCGGCCATCTTGCGCCCGATCACCGCGCCGGACAGGCCCGCGCCCACCATCAGAACCTTCATATCGCTCCCTTCGCTCGCGTTTCCTTCATGTCTCACGCAGGGAAAGCCTGGGCAAGCAGGGGTTTCCGCCACCGCGCAGGGGTGCGAGTATAACCGCACTGAAGGCAGGGGTTTCACGATGGTAGAACAGAACGCCAATTGGATGGCGGTGGATTGGCGCGCGGACGGACTGACCGTCTGGGTGATGGGCGCAGATGGATCGGTCAAAGACCGGTTGTCCGGCGATCAGGGGGATCGCGGGTTGTCGCCGGGCGGGCTGGAACTGGCGCTGGGCGCGGTGATCGCGGGGCATCTGGACGACGATTCCGAGACCGAGATCTGGATCGCTGGAAACCCGGCGCGCCCGTCGTTCTGGTCCGAACAGGTGGTTGCGCGCAAGGTGCCCGCCACGCCGTTGGCGGACGACAGCCTGACATCGGTCGGGCTTCGGGACGGGCGGATGCGGGTCAGGCTCGTCTCCGGCCTGATCCAGTCGGGACCACCTGCATTGATGCTAACCGACACCCTGCGGGTCGCCGGGTTCCTGGCGAAGAACGAGGGGTTCGACGGTGTGATCTGTCTGCCCGGCGACAGAAGCCATTGGGTGCATGTCAGTGCTGGCGAAGTGGTCAGTTTCCAAACCGTGATGACGCAGGACCTGGTGCGCGCGGCATTGCACGCGGTGGGGGTCGAACCCGGCGCGACATCCCTGGGTGATATCGGGATCGCGTCGATGGAGGACGCGATGTCGCACCCCGAACGCATCGGACAGAAAATTGGCTCTATCTCTGCGCAAGTCGCGGTAAATGCCGTGACGGAGGCAGAGACGCGGGAAGGTATTCTAGGGGCGTTTCTGGGTCTCGAACTGGCCTCGATGCGGCCCTACTGGCTGGGTCAACAGGTCGCGTTGATCGCGGGAGATGACGATCGCGCGGCCTACGAGGCGGCGATGAAGGCGCAGGCGATCATGTTGCTGTCCGGGGATGAAGAAGAAACGCTTCTCGACGGGTTCCGTGCCGCGCGTGCCGCCTGACTAAAGCATCCTCTGCATCTCTGGTTGCCAAATACCTTCGGGGGAGGAGCGTCCTGTTTGCGGGCAAACAGGACGTGGAGGGGGCAGACAGCCCCCTCGTGCGCGACCCGGCGTAGCCGGGGCGCAAAACGGTCTCTAACCTTGGGTTTTTCCAAGCTGTTGGCGCGCGACAGAGACGGCTTTCAGAACCGCAAAGACCTGTTGTCCGGGAGTGAGCGCGAGCGCCTCGACCGAGCGGCGCGTGACGCGGGACAGGATCAGGTTGCCGCCTGCTTCGATCTGTACGAGCGCGCCGGGCCCATCGCCCATGCGGATGTCGCGCACGACGGCCGGAATCACGTTCAGCGCGGAGATGCCGGCCGGTTTCTCGGTCGCGATCATCACGTCCTGAGCTTCGACGTGGACGCGGAGCGTCTGGCCGGGGTCGCAGGGCACGGCGGGGAGGTAAAGTCGGGCTGTGCCGGCTGCCAGTTCCGTCAAGCCGTCCGGATGGTGCGCCACGACCCGCGCTTCGATCATCGCGCCCGCGGCCCCCGCGCCGAGCGGTGTGACGTTGGGGTCCGCCAGCACCTCGCCCGACGGACCGGCGCGCAGGACGCGGCCTTTGTCCAGCACGACGATGGTGGTGGCGAGGCGGGCGACCTCGGCGGCGGAGTGGCTGACGTAGAGGACAGGCACGTCCAATTCGTCGCGCAAACGCTCGAAATAGGGAAGGATTTCGGCCTTCCGGTCCTCGTCCAGCGCGGCCAGCGGTTCGTCGGCGAGGAGAAGGCGGGGGCCGGAGAGGAGCGCACGTCCTATGGAAACGCGGCTCTTCTCGCCGCCGGAGAGGGCTGTGGGCCGACGGTCCAGAAGCGGTTCGATTCCGAGCATGTCGATCACCTGGTCCATATCCGGGAGCGAGGCATTTCTGGGCGCGAAACGACGTCCGTAGGCGAGGTTCCTGGCCACCGTGAGGTGCGGAAACAGCCGCGCGTCCTGGAACACGTAGCCCATGCGGCGCGCATGGGGCGGCACCCATGTGCGGTCATCTTGCAGCACGGTGTCACCCAGCGCGATACGCCCCGCATCGGGCCGGGTCAGCCCCGCGACCGCGTTGATGACGCTGGTCTTGCCGGAGCCGGAGCGTCCGAAAAGCACGGTGACGCCTTTGGGGGCTTCGAATGTGACGTCCAGGGTGAAGTCCCCGAGACGTTGTCTGATATCGACGGAGAGGATCAACGGCCCATCCTCCGCGCCACGCGCTGGGCGAGCAATTCGGAGACGATGAGCGCCCCCATTGCGATGGTGACCGAGACAAGAACCAGCTTGAGCGCGGCGCTTTCACCGCCGGGCACCTGAAGGAAGGTGTAGATCGCGGAGGGCAGTGTTTGGGTCTGTCCGGGGATGTTGGAGACGAACGTGATCGTCGCGCCAAACTCGCCCATCGCCTTGGCGAAGGCGAGGATCGCGCCGGTCAGGATGCCGGGCAGGATGAGCGGCAGGGTGACGGTCGCAAAGACCATGAGACGGGGCGCGCCGAGCGTCGCGGCGGCCTCTTCGAGTTTCGGGTCCACGGCTTCGATGGACAGGCGCATGGCGCGGACCATGAGCGGGAAGGCCATGATAGCGGCGGCCAGCGCGGCGCCGGTCCAGCGAAAGGCGAAGACGATGCCCAAGGGCTCCAGCAGGCGCCCCAGGGGGCCTTGGGTGCCGAAGGTGATGAGAAGGAGATAGCCGGTCACGACCGGCGGCAGGATCAGGGGCAGGTGGACGAGACCGTTGAGGATCTGCTTGCCTGGAAAGGACCAGCGGGCGAGCGCGTAGGCGGTCAGGAGACCGACGGGAAAAGACCCTAACACGGCCCAAAATGCCACTTTCAGAGAAAGCGCCACCGCTTGCCATTCCTCGGGGCCGAGCCAGTTCATGGCGTCGTTTTTGCCGGGAGGAACCCGTGGCGGGCAAAGATGTCCTGCGCCCTGTCGCTCGCGAGGAAGCCCAGGAAATCGGCTTTTGCGGGGTGGTCCGACCGGGCCACGCTGGCCGCCGGGTAGATAATCGGCGGATGGGAGGTCTCCGGGAAGGTCGCGACCACATCAACCCCCTCTTCCGCCTGCGCGTCGGTGGCATAGACAATGCCGAGCGGCGCTTCGCCGGTGGCGACCAGCGCAAGGGCGGCACGCACGTTGTCGGCCTGGGCAACCCGGCGGGCAAGTGGATCCCAGAGGCCCAGCGAGGTCAGAGCGGCCTTGCCGTAGATACCCGCAGGCACCGCCGCGGTGAGACCCATGGCGAGGTAGCCGTTCGAGCCGAGCAGGGCTTCAATGGCAGGCAGATCGAGAGAGATCGGGTCGCTGGGTGCCGGGGCGATCAGGACGAGGCCGTTGGACAAGAGGTCGGTGCGCGACCCGGTGTCGAGCGCCCCCGCTTCATCCAGCATATCCATCCAGGCAACGTTTGCTGACAGGAACACATCGGCGGGCGCGCCCTGGCCGATCTGGCGGGCCAAAGCGCCGGACCCGGCGAGCGACAGGGTGACGGACTGCTCGGAGGTCGCCTCGTAGGCCTCAGCCACCTCGGTCAGTGCGTCCCGCAGGCTCGCAGCCGCAAAAACAGTGAGGTCCTGCGCCACAAGCGGGGTCGAGAGAGCCCATGCGAGGGCGGAGAGGAGAGCCAAGCGAAACATCGCTTCACCATTCCTTACATGACACGGCAAGTGCAAGCGGCGAATGCGCGCGGTCGTGCAGTCCTGTGTCGCATCGGGGCGGCATCGCCGGGGTTTCCGGTTCGACTGCCCGTTTCTCGCCTTGTGGTCAAAGGCTTGGCTTGCGATTGTCTGCGGGAGTGAAATTGGATCCGATCAGTTGCATGTCGAAAACCACTATTACCCCCGTATTGCTTGCTGGTGGCTCCGGCACGCGGCTTTGGCCCCTGTCCCGCAAATCCTATCCGAAGCAGTTTGTGCCGCTGGTCGGTGAGGATACGTTGTTTCAGGCCTCGGCCAAGCGGTTGTCCGGGGAAATTGAGGCGTTGGCCTTCGAAAAGCCCGTGGTGCTGACCAATTCCGATTTCCGGTTCATCGTGACCGAGCAACTGGCAGCAGCCGGGATTGACCCCGGAGCCGTGTTGATCGAACCGGTGGGGCGCAATACGGCGCCTGCGGTTCTGGCCGCCGCGCTGCGGCTGGCGGATGACGACCCACAGGCGATCATGCTGGTCGCCCCGTCCGATCATGTCGTCCCCGATGGGGCGGCGTTCCGCGCGGCCGTCGCACGCGGGCTTGAAGCGGTTGAGAAGGGCGACCTTGTCACCTTCGGAATCACGCCGGACCGCGCGGAAACGGGATACGGTTACCTTGAGCTTTCCGCGCCGCCGGATGCGGACGGTGCGCCGGTGAAGCTGGACCGGTTCGTCGAGAAACCGGATCAGGCGCGGGCAGAAGAGATGATCGCGGCCGGGAATTTTCTTTGGAATGCCGGGATTTTCCTGCTCCGCGCCTGCGACATTCTCGCAGCCTTCGAGACACATGCGCCAGATTTGATCGACCCGGTGCGCAAATCGCTCGACGACGCCGAAGTGGACCTGGGGTTCCTGCGGCTCGCGCCCGCGCATTGGGCCAAGGCCAATGATATTTCCATCGACTATGCCGTGATGGAGCGGGCCGAAAACCTCTCGGTCGTGCCCTATACGCACGCCTGGTCCGACCTGGGCGGTTGGGATGCGGTGTGGCGCGACAGTGATCGGGACGCGACCGGCGTTGTCACCTCGGGCGAGGCGACGGCGATCGACTGCGCCAACACCCTGTTGCGGTCTGAAAACGAGCGCCTGGAGGTGGTGGGAATCGGTTTGGACAACATCATGGCCATCGCCATGAACGATGCGGTGCTGGTCGCGGATATGAGCCGGGCGCAGGACGTGAAGCTTGCGGTCGACGCGCTCAAGGAAAAGGGCGCGGCGCAGGCGACGATGTTCCCCAAGGATCACCGCCCATGGGGCTGGTTCGAGAGCCTCGTGGTTGGTGGACGGTTCCAGGTGAAACGCATCCTGGTGCACCCCGGCGCGTCGTTATCCCTGCAAAGCCATGTCCACCGGTCCGAACACTGGATCGTTGTCGAAGGGACCGCGAAGGTCACGGTCGACGACAAGGTGACGCTCCTGACAGAAAACGAGAGCATCTATGTCCCGCTGGGGGCCGTGCACCGGATGGAAAACCCCGGTCGCGTGCCGATGGTCCTGATCGAAGTGCAGACCGGCGCCTATGTCGGCGAGGACGATATCGTTCGCTACGAAGACGTCTACGCGCGGACGTAGACGAACAAAGCCTGCGTCAAACTCCCGTGCGGTTGAGCACCACCAGTGCCGTTTTGAGCACCAGCTTCGTGTCGAGTGCGACCGACATGGTGTTGTAATAGGCGTTATCGAAATCCGCCCGATCTGCGAAACAGACATCGTTGCGCGCCGAGGTCTGCCAGACACCGGTGATGCCCGGTTTCATGGACAAGTAGGTATATCGAAAACTGCCGTACCGGCGGACTTCGGCGCGGACCACGGGGCGCGGCCCGACAAAGCTCATCTCCCCGCGAATGACATTCCAGATCTGCGGAAGCTCGTCCAGGGATGTCTGCCGAAGGAAAGCTCCAACGCGCGTGATGCGCGGGTCGTCCGACAGTTTGTGAAATGCATCCCATTCGTCCATCGCGTCGGGATTTCGGGCAAGGTATGTCGCGAGCTTTCTGTCCGCATCGACCACCATCGTTCGGATTTTCCAGCAGCGGAAAGCCTTGCCGCCTTTCCCGATGCGCGGTTGCGCGTAAAACCCGGCACCGCCATCGCGTTTCACCAGGACCCATAGAAGAAAAATGATCGGGACCAGGACGGGGAGGAGGAAAAATGCGAGCGAGACATCGAACACGCGTTTCCCAATGCGCTCGTAGAACGACTTGCCCCGGTCTCGGCTGACGGTTGAAATACCGAGCACGGAATAGACTGATCCAATTGCTGATGAAATGTCAGTCGGCATCTTTCGCAGCCCCCCAGTGCCCGGACCGGCCAAAGCAAGAGGGCGGCCCGGTTTGGAACAAAGACGTCGGGATGCGAGCGGATTGGGAGCCTACATCCCTTAAATATTCACTAAAAAGGCTGGCAGGTTAATTTTCGGTTAATATCGGTGGTTTGCGGCCAAATGACCGAGCGGCAAGGCATGAAGGACCCCAACTCGGACGAACGACGGTTCGCCCCATCGGATCTTCGGGAGAAGCAGTGATGAGCCGTGCAGGACAGTGTGGGGTGAGGGATATCATCGGCATGCGCTGGCGAACCGGAAAGTGCAATCCTATTACTTGACTGGGTTTTTCAGGCCTCTGGCGAACCATTTCAGAGGCCCCAGGCACGGAATGCCCGCTGTCTGGGCTTGCACGTCTTTCTACAGTTCTTGATCGACGATACGAAAGCCGGGCCCGTCAAGGGCTCAATTCATCTTTGCTGCGATGGCGTGCGGGGGGCTATGCCAAGAGCGACCCGGTTGGAGCGCGCTTGGTGTCTGGTTACCGCATGGGCTGACTCAGAAATCCTTCCAGCCGGTATCGGTTTCCGGGTCTTCGATTTTCAGTGCCAGGGCGCCATCTGTTGCCGATTGTTGCAGGGGGGCAGCGGCCATATTTCTGGTTGGCGCTTTTGGGCGTGCAACGGGTTCGCCGGAATTTTTGGGTCTGCCGAGTCGGAACTGGCTGATTACCGCATTCAGGGCGTCGGTTTCACAGGTCAGCGCCTGTTGGGCGGCGTTGCTTTCTTCGAACATTGCGGCGTTTTGCTGGGTCACGGTATCGAGCTGGCCCATCGCGGCGTTGACATTGACCAGGTCGTTGGACTGGACTTTCGACGAGGCTGCGATGGCGGCGATCCGCCCTGTGATATCGGTCACGCTTTCAAGGATCGCGCCAAATGCCAAGCCGGAGCGCTCGACCAGTTTAAAGCCTTCCTGCACCTGTTCACCGGATTTGGCGATCAGATCGTTGATCTCATGCGCCGCTTGCGATGAACGTTGTGCCAGATCGCGCACTTCGCTCGCCACAACCGCAAAGCCACGGCCTGCTTCGCCCGCCCGGGCCGCTTCAACCCCGGCGTTTAGCGCCAGAAGGTTGGTTTGGAAGGCAATCCCGTCGATCGAACCGATGATGCGCGCAATGTCTTCAGAGGTGGTCAGGATTTTTTGCATGGCTTCAACCGCACGGGCGACCACGTCGCTGCCTTCCTTGGCATTGTCGCGGGTTTCCGTCGCCGCGCGGCTGACATCTTCAGCGGCCTTTGTGTCGTTGCCGATCGAGCTGGTGATGCCGTCGAGCGCCTGCGCCGTGGTTTCCAGCGTCGCGGCCTGTTTTTCCGTCCGCACGGCCAGATCATTTGAGGCGGCGGCGATCTCGGCAAAGATGTTGCGGATCGTCTCGGAATTGTTTGAAACGCTTTCAACGGTGCCGCGCAGTGCCAGAACCGCCGAATTGAAGTCTTTCCGCAGTTTCTCGTATTCAGGCGGGAAGGAGGCGGTCAATTCGACCCTCAGATCGCCTTCGGCCAGAGCATGCAGCGCATCGCCAAGATCCTGCACAACTTTTTGCTGTTGCTGACGCTGGCGTTCGCGCTGTTCGCTGCGTTCGGCTTCTTTCCTGGCTTCTTCCTGCAGGCGGTGCTGTTCCGCTTTCTGACGTTCCATTTCCTGATGTTCGGCTTCGCGTTCGGCGGCGCGTTCGCGTTCGGCGCGCTCTGCATCTTCTTTTCGCCGGGCGTCTTCGGCCTGGCGTTTTTCCTGTGCCATCCGGTCGGCTTCGATCATCGAATCTCGGAACGATGCAAGAGCCTTGGCGAGCGTCCCAACTTCATCTTTCCGCTTGGCGCCCGGGATATCGACATCTTTTTCACCCTCTTGCATCCGTTGCACCGGCTGGATGATTTTCAGGATCGGGCCGGAGACGCTGATCGCGATCAGGTAGAGCACGATGGCGAAAGCCACGAATGAGACAAGCCCCACGATTGCCGATTCGATACTGGCATCATGGATCGTTGTATTGATGGGTTCCCGGCTGAAGGCGACGACGAGCCGACCCGCTTCTTTGTCGCCATGTTTCAGGTCAATCAGTTTCAGAACGGGTTCGCCAAGCTGTGTTTCGGGCGTGTTGAGTTTCAGTGCCTCGCTGATTTGCTGATCCCAGTCCGGGTTCCAGTCTTCCGCAGCCGAAACCGAAGCGAAGGTTTCGCCGGAAACGATCACCCGTGCGTAGAGGAACGAATCCAGCGTTTTCAGGCTGTCGAGCTGGGCGTTCGCCGCGTCGGCGTCGAAATTCCAAGCGGCCTCGGTGACGGGCTCATAAAGGAGAATCTGTGCCAACTGAATATTTTGGTCAAACCCGCTTTGCAGGGTCAGGGCCAGCCTAGCTTGCCAGAACACTGTGCTGGCAACAATCAGCATGACAAGCCCGATCAATCCGGGCACGAGCAGCTTCAACTTGATACTCATATTACGCAACATGGCGTACTCCGTAGAGGGGGCTCTGTTCTTGGTAGCTGGCAATTGTTGAGAACTGGATAATCGCAGCCGGATTCTCGTGCAGGGCCCGATCTTTTTTGGATGGGGCGCCGGATGTGCCGCCGAGGCCGGCAGAGATTGGGACTGGACAGAGGCGGCAAAATTCTGAGGCCATCCGCCCTGAAGGGAGCGCGCCCCCGCGCAGCGGTCTGAGCTGGGGCGCCTTTTGGGTTGCGGGCAAGGCCCGCGTCAGGGTCAGGGCAGGATCTCGGCGATCGCGCCTTCGTCTTCGAGTTTGTGGAACGCGGCGTTGAATTGCGACAGGAACGCATCACCGCCGTCCATATTCTTGCTCACCAGCAGAGACATCGGCGCCTCCGCAATCGGATCGGGCAGAACCGCCAGATCGCTTTCCGCGATGCCATTCTTACTGGCAACGTCCAGGAGCACGGCCCTGGCGTCGATCACCGCATCAACGCGGCCGGCTTGCACCTGTTTCAGGCAGGCCACCAGATCGGGCGGTTGCGCCAGCGTGATTTTCCCGGCGTCGATCATGGTCTGCACATCGGGAACGACCGAATAGCCTTTCGGGATGCAGACGCTCTGACCGTTGAGATCGCCGAGGCCATTCAGGCCGTCGGCTGAACCGGCTTTCATCACCACCACGGTTTTCACCACGATCAGCGGGTCGGTATAATTCACCTCGGCGCGCCGTTCGGGCGTATCATACCAGATGAAGGTTGCGTCGTAATTTCCCGTTACGGTCATTTCATAGGCGCGGGTCCAGGGCACGACATCAATATTGAAGTCGCCTCCCATTTCTTCCAGCACTGCAGAGACGACCTGGTTGGCATATCCGCCGCCCGCCATCTGGCTATCTGCGAAAGGCGGCCAGTCGTCGCCGGTTGCGACGCTGATCGTTTCCGCCTGGACCGAGGTGCCAAGTGCACACAGGGCAACACAGACAGGAACAATCTTATTCTTCAGAGCCGACATAAATACCTCCAAGGTTGTTGGGCCATACTGATCTCGACACCCCTTATCCGGGCAAACGTTTGCAATCGGGTTAACAGCCCTGCGTGTCAGAAGATGTGCCGCGGAGGTGACGGCGCTGAACCCGCCGCCTTGTATTGACGAGGCGCGTGGCGGACTAGACGCTTCTGCCCTTGTCCGCAGCCGCGAAGGACCTCGCCCTAAATGAGGCGCGTGGTTCGCCATGCCAGAAGACGGAGCATACCTACCGTCTGATCGAGAGATCGGACATTTCGCGCCAGAACATCGGGGTCAGGAGCACAAACACCGTCAGCAACTCCAATCGGCCGAGAAACATGCCGAAAACCAGTATGAACTTTACCGGATCACTAAGCGAAGCGAAGTTCCCTGCGGGTCCGATGGTCGAACCGATACCCGGCCCGACATTCGCAAGCGCGGTGAGTGCCCCACTTGCTGCCGTCGCGATGTCGAGACCAAACAGTGACAATGTGATTGCCAGTGCTCCGAAAGTCGCCAGGTAGATCACGAAAAATGAGACAACCCCGCTCATCACATCGTCATCAACCCGTCGACCTTCGTACTTAATGGTAGTGACCCGGCGCGGAGAATTGACGGTTTGGATTTGCGCGATGACTGCGCGGCCGAACAGGAGCCATCGCATGGCCTTGGCGCCGCCTGATGTTGAGCCGGTGCAGCCGCCAACAGCCGTCAGGATGAAAAACGCTGCGACCGCGAATGGTCCCCAGAGCGTATAATCTGTCGTTGCATAGCCGGTGGTTGTGACCACAGAGACCACGTTGAAGGCAACAAGCCTCAGGGCTGTAAACGGGTCGGTCCCGTTGGTGGTCACCAGCCAGATCGTCATGCCGCCGATGACGAGGCTCAGGCTCCAGATCATCGCCTTGACCTGCTCACTGCGAAACTTTCGGCGATAGATACCCCGGATATACCAGGCGAATGGCAAGGCACCCAGCAACATGAACAGGATAGCAGACCATTGCAGGAACGGGCTTTCGAAGTAACCGAACGATGCGTCGTGGCCCGAATACCCGCCTGTCGAGAGCGTGGTCATGGCGTGGGTGATCGCGTCGAAGGCACTCATGCCGCCAACGAAATACACCAGTGCGCAGAGCGCCATCAGTCCGAGGTAGACCTGCAAGGTTGCTGAGGCGAACATTGCGGCATTCCGAAGCTCTTTCTCGCCTTTGTCCGAGCTTTCGGTCCGAAAGAGCTGCATTCCGCCAACCTTCAGGATCGGCAGAAGCGCGATGCCAGTCACGATGAACCCGACACCACCAATGGCTTGAAGCATGGACCGCCACAAGATCACCCCTCTCGGGGTCGTGTCCAGGCCACTCATGACGGTGGAGCCGGTCGTGGTGATGCCAGACATAGCCTCGAACAGGGCGTCAGCAGGTGACATCGACCATAAGTAGAGCGGCACGGCACCCGCCACCGCCGCCAAGAACCATACCGAGGATGTCAGGAGGAAGGTGTGGAGCCGCTGCAAACCAAGGTAGGAAGATGACGACGCGATGCCGAGCAGCAAGCCAATCGTGCCGACGAGCGCCGCGGCGATGCCGAATACGCCGGCGGTATCGGTAAAGATCAAGGCATCCAAAGCCATGAGTGCCGCGAAGAAGATGAGCACCAACCCGTTGATGAAGACGACAAAGCTCATGATCTTTCCTTCAGCCCAGATAGACCGTGCCAGAAGGATGGGCGATCCTGCGCGGCTTGCGGGTGGCAAGCAGAAATCCCAGGGTCAGCGGGCCAACGCGGCCAACGAACATGATCAACATGATGACGATCCGTCCCGCAGTGTCAAAACTGCCCGTCACGCCGCGTGACAGGCCGACAGTGCCAAAGGCTGATGCAGTTTCGAACGCCAGATCGAGAAACTCGCCTTCGTGAAACAGCAACAGCATAAAGAACGCGAAAAAGATCAACAGCACGCTTACCATCGCAAGCGCGAGCACCTTCATGACCTGATCAATGCCAAGCTCGCGCCCGAATACGGTGATGCTCTCCCGTCGCTTGAAAAATGCGATGGTTGCGAGCAACAGAACGATGAAGGTCGTGACCTTGATCCCGCCGCCGGTCGAGGTGCTGCCTGCTCCAATCACCATCAATGTCATGAACATGAGCGTGGTACTGTCATTCAGGAACCCTATTTCTACGGTATTGAAGCCCGCAGTCCTCGTCGTCGCGGCTTGAAACCAGCTCGCCCAAATACGATCGGGCCAGTCGAGAGCGCCAAGCGTGGCGGGGTTGGTCCATTCCATGATGCCGAAGGCAAGTATTGACCAAAATAACAACGCGCCCGTTCCGACCAACATGAGCTTGGTATGCAGAGAGAAGCGGTGCCAGCGTCGGACCCGCCAGACATCGGACGCGACCGTGAAACCGATCCCGCCTAGAATGAACAACGCGGGCACGGTGATGTTTACAACCGGGTTGCCCACCCAACGGCTCAGACTGTCGGGGAAAAGGGCGAATCCGGCATTGTTAAAAGCGGACACGGAATGAAAGGCGGCCTGCCACAGACCTTCACCCCATCCGAACTCCGGCACGAACACCAGGGCCAGCAAGGCTGCCCCCACCAGCTCACAGAGCAAGACCACCCGCAGGATCATCTTTGTGAGTGCCAGAAGATCGGTTGCAGATGTCTGATTGAGATCTTCTTTGAGATAGAGTCGGTGCGTGAAGCCGACCGGCAGGCCGAACATCGACAATATCAGAACCGCGAAAGTCATAAGGCCGAGACCGCCGAGTTGGATCAGAAACATCACCACGGCCTGACCGAAAAGCGTGAAAGCGCTACCGGTGTCGACCACGACGAGGCCCGTCACTGTTACAGCCGACGTCGCAGTAAAGGCTGCATCGGCCCATGTGATCGGGGCCGTGGTCGCAAGCGGCAATTTGAGAGCTATTGAGCCCAGGATGATGAAACCCGCATAGATCAGGACGAGAACGAGCGGCGGAGCCAAATGCGCACGCCGATTGCCAACGCGACGGGCCATCGGTCAGCTCCCGCCGCGCAGGTCGTCTCCGAAACGCCGCAAATCCGTTCTTTTTCCCAGAAGGAGTAACTTGTCTCCTTCCTTGAGCACCAGCTCGCCACCTTCGCAGGAATGAAACTGGTTTTCCCGCATCGCCCCCAAGGTACGAAGATCGTACTTCGAAAAGATCGCAGCATCACCGACCGGCTTTCCATCGAGCTGGGCCGGGACTTTCAGGTCAACGACGTGATAGCCGTTCCCGAGACTCACGTAATCGCGAACCAAAGGATTGTGCAGCATCTGCGCGATGTGCTGGCCTATTTCCTGTTCCGGCAGGATCACCCGGTCTGCTCCAAGCTTGGTCAGGATGCGGTGATGCGTCCGGTTCAGCGCTTTCACCCAGATCGTTTCGACGCCGAGCATCTTGACGTTCATTGTGCAAAGGATATTCGCTTCGAGGTCTTCGCCAATCGCAACGATGGAAACGTCGTAGTTGCCGACACCGGCTTCCTTCAGCGCTGCCTCGTCCTTGCCATCGGCAATGATCGCGTCCGATAGAGTGTCCGCCAAGCGCGTAACATGACGCTCTTCCACGTCAATTCCAAGAACCGGATTGCCAAATCGGGCAAGCTCGCTGGCGACAGTGCTGCCAAAGGTTCCGAGGCCGATCACGGCAAAACTGCGGGTTTTCAAGGTCGCTGCCTTTCGGCTGTCGAGGTTAGTCGCAGGAAATACGTATCCAAACTCGATATGCAACAGGGCTTTTTTGTAATGTGCTCTATCCGCCAGGGATCAGCCCGCCAAATCTAAGTGGTGCGGGACATAACAGGGCATACATGACGACTGAGTGGAGCGCCCCGAGGTAATTCGCAGCTGACGTCCCTTAACTGCGCCGCGAAACTATATCGCCACTGCGCACGAAATCGGCGCGATCACCGGGCACAAAACACTGGCCCTCGTGAAGCGCTACACCGAGGCCACAGGTCGCGAAGGCATGGCCGATAAGTCGCGAAGGCATGGCCGATTCCGCCATCGAGAAACTCAACGCCCGCCCCAATGGCGAGCGCAATTTGGCGAACCCTCCCAAGAGGTTCGTCAAATCCGATACCAAACCCAAGTAGGGAAAGGAAAATTATGAGAAGTGGTGAGCCGTGCAGGATTCGAACCTGCGACCCACTGATTAAAAGTCAGTTGCTCTACCAACTGAGCTAACGGCCCACTGTGGCGCGCTAGGTATCGCCGCGCTGGATGCGGGTCAAGCCCCTTATCCTCGAAAAGGGCAGGATTCTTGCCACGGTCTAGCGAAGGCGGTTTTGCGGCGCTGGAAATCATGGTTTTGCAGGCGTATATGCCGCGTATGACACGCGCGCGCGACCAGGTGGGCCTTGCCTTCATGAAATGGCATGGGGCCGGAAATGACTTCGTGATTTTCGATTCACGGGGGCGCGATGCTGTGACCACCGAAGCACTGGCGCGCGGGCTCGGGGATCGTCACAGGGGCGTGGGTTTCGACCAGCTGGCCGAGATCCGTGACAGCAACGCCGCCGATATAGATCTGGACTTCTGGAACAGCGATGGAAGCCGCGCCGGCGCCTGCGGCAATGCCACCCGATGCGTGGCGCGTTTCATGTTCGATCAGACGGGGCGTGACGCGCTGACCATCCGCACGGCGCGCGGTGTGCTTGAGGCCCGGCTGATCGACGGCGATGTGCATGTGAACATGGGTCACCCGCAGACGATGTGGGACGAGGTGCCATTGTCCAAGCCGATGGATACTGAACACCTGCCCTTGGATGGCGACCCGATGGCGGTCAGTATGGGCAATCCGCACGCGGTGTTCTTCGTGGATGACGTGAGCGCGGTTGACGTGGAGGGCCGTGGGCGCGAGGTCGAGTTCGATCCGCTCTTTCCACAACGCACCAACGTCGAATTCGCCGAGGTGCGGTCGCGCGACGATATCCGGATGCGGGTCTGGGAGCGCGGCACGGGCATCACGCGCGCCTGCGGGTCCGGAGCTTGTGCGACGGCTGTCGCAGCCGCGACCCGTGGACTGACCGAGCGGAAGGTTCGGATGGAGGTCGATGGCGGCTGGCTCCTGCTGGATTGGCGCGAGGACGGCGTCTGGATGACCGGCCCCACCGCGCATGTCTTCGACGCGACGCTGACGGATGCGTTTCTGGAGAGCCTGTGATGACGGCCCAACCCCCGATTTTCGCGACGCTCGGCTGTCGCCTGAACGCCTATGAAACCGAGGCGATGAAAACGCTGGCCGAAGGTGCCGGGGTCGAAGGCGCGGTCGTGGTCAACACATGTGCGGTCACGGCGGAAGCGGTGCGCAAAGCGCGCCAGGAAATCCGGCGACTGCGGCGCGAACACCCCGAGGCCAAGCTGATCGTCACCGGCTGTGCGGCCCAGACGGAGCCGGAGACCTTCGCGGGCATGGGCGAGGTCGATATGGTGGTCGGCAACGCCGAGAAGATGCAGCCAGAGACCTGGTCCAGGCTCGGTCCCGATTTCGTGGGCGATACCGAGCGGGTGCAGGTGGACGACATCATGTCGGTGACGGAAACCGCCGGGCATCTGATCGACGGCTTCGGCACGCGGTCGCGCGCTTATGTGCAGGTTCAGAACGGTTGCGATCACCGCTGCACCTTCTGCATCATTCCCTATGGCCGGGGCAATTCCCGCTCGGTTCCGGCGGGAGTCGTGGTGGACCAGATCAAGCGGCTCGTGGACAAGGGGTTCAACGAGGTGGTGCTGACCGGCGTGGACCTGACCTCCTGGGGGGCAGACCTGCCGGGGGAGCCGCGCCTGGGCGACCTGGTGATGCGCATCCTGCGGCTGGTGCCGGATTTGCCGCGTCTGCGGATATCGAGCATAGACAGTATCGAGGCGGACGAGAACCTGATGCTGGCCATCGCCAGCGAGCCGCGCCTGATGCCGCATCTGCACCTGAGCCTTCAACATGGTGACGACCTGATCCTCAAGCGGATGAAGCGGCGGCACCTGCGCGACGATGCGATTGCTTTCACCGAGGAGGCGCGGCGGCTGCGCCCCGATATCACCTTCGGCGCGGATATCATTGCCGGTTTCCCGACCGAGACCGAGGCGCATTTCGAGAACTCGCTGCAACTGGTCGACGACTGCGACCTGACATGGCTGCACGTCTTTCCCTATTCCGCGCGCGAAGGCACGCCGGCCGCGCGGATCCCGCAGAAGGTGAACGGAAAGGTCATCAAGGACCGCGCCGCGCGCCTGCGTGAAGCGGGCGAGGCGGCGGTCGCGCGGCATCTCGCGGCGCAGGTGGGTAAAACGCACCAGGTGCTGATGGAGAACCCGCACATGGGCCGGACCGAACAGTTCGCCGAAGTGGTGTTCGCCACGCCGCAGGTTGAAGGCGCCATCGTTTCGACCCGGATTACCGACGTCGCGATCCATCAGCTGAAGGCGTAAGCGATGCATAGCTATCCGCTTTTCGATAGGGCCAGTCGCGCCGCGAATGTCGCATTCGCACGGGAGCGCGGGTTCGGGACGCTGGCGGTGAACCATGATACCGGACCGCTTGTGTCTCATGTGCCGTTTGTCATGGATGCCGGGGGAACCATGGCCGAAATGCATCTGGCCCGGAACAACGGGTTGTTGACCGTGATCGAGGGCGGTGCGCCCGCAGTGCTGTCGGTCTCCGGCCCGGATGGGTATGTCTCGCCTGATTGGTATGAGGTCGACGATCAGGTGCCGACGTGGAATTACGTGGCGGTGACATTGCGGGGGCGGGCCAGCTTGCGTCCCGCCGACGAATTGCGTGCGCAGATCGACGGGTTGTCGGCGCAGTTCGAGCGGCGGATCGTCGGGAAAACGCCCTGGACCAGCGAGAAGATGAGCGCGGGTGTTGTCGAGCGAATGATGCGTGCGATCGTCCTGGTGCGACTGGATATCGAGGCGGTCGAAGGGACGTGGAAGCTGGGTCAGAACAAGCCTGATGCGGCCCGTCTGGCGGCGGCGGATCGGATCGAGGCTGGAAGCGGGACGGAGCTGTCGGTATTGGCGGAATTGATGCGGACCGCGAAATAGACGCCCCGTTTGGGTCCCATCGGCAGGGATAAGGAGGTCTTGCCGGGGCTGCTTGTCTGACAACAAAAACTGATAAGCTATTGACTAATATAGACGAATTGGTTTTCCTAGAAAACTAGAAAACTAGAAAACTAGAAAACTGGTCACCTGAATCTAAAGTTCGACGGATAGAGTCTGCTGCGTTCGCAGGCAGAACCGTTTGACGGATGCGAGGATTTCGTCGGCGGACTTGATCCATTTGCAGGGCTTGGGATTTTCTTGATGCGCCTCGATAAAGGCCACGATGTCGGCCTCCAATTCGGCGGTGGAGCGATGCACGCCGCCTTGCAACTGCTTACGGGTCAGCTCCGCGAACCAACGTTCCACTTGGTTGATCCAGTTGGCTGATGTCGGGGTGAAGTGGATGTGCCAGTGTGGTCGGCGGGCCAGCCAGGCCTTGATTCTAGGCGTCTTGTGCGTGGCGTAGTTGTCCATCATCAGATGCACGTCCGGCCCTTCCGCATAGAGCAGGATCATACGGCATCGGTCCGAAAGCGATCGTGCTGCCTTGTGCCTTCGAACCTGTGCCTCCAGAAAGGCCCGCTCCTCGTCGCTCAGAACCACCTCGTCCGCCAAACGCCCCGCAATCGCATCATCTCCTAATATCTGTCAGAAAATGACACGAATTATGGTTCCAGGTGACTAGAAAACTAGAAAATTGGTTTTCCCCTGTTTGTTCGTAGGCGGTACCAGTGGCTCCAACAAAAGAGCGGTCCCCAAGCAAATGGCCCGACGCTATGTCGCGCCGGGCCCTTCGAGGAACCGATTGGGTCTTAGTCTTCGATCAGACCGTCGAGCACGCCCTTGAGGTCGTCGTAGGTCATGTTCGAATACTTTTCGCCGTTGATGACCAGCGTCGGTGTGCCCTGGATCTCGTCTTCGCCGGCATACTTTTGGTAAGCGGCGACCATGCTTTGGGCCATGCCTTCGTCGTTCACGCACTGGGTGATCTGGTCTTCCGACAGCCCGGCCTTTTTGCCAAGGGTCGTGAGATTGCCGAGGATCGTGGCTTCCTGACCGTCACCGATCCAGTCCTTTTGACCTTCGTAAAGCATGTCGACCACGCCGAAATAGCGCATGTCACCGGCGCACCGCGCGACAAGACCAGCCCAGAGGCCATAGCGGTCGAAATACACTTCGCGGTGCACGAACTTGACCTTGCCGGTGTCGATATAATCCGCTTTCAGATCGTCCCATACACGGTCGTGGAAGTCCGCGCAGTGAGGGCAGGTGAAAGAGGCGTATTCGATCAGGGTGACCGGCGCGTCCTCCTCGCCCAGGGTCATGTCAGGGGCGAGTTCGACATCCGCGTCCTGTGCGACGGCCGGGGTGATCGGCGAGATCACGGTGGTCGACGTGGTTTGGTTGGTGGCGAGCCACGCGCCGCCGCCAAGGACGATCGCGGTGCCAAGGGCGATGGGGAGAAGTTTGTTCATCAGATCTGCCTCATGTCTTCGGTGTCGTTCGGGAGTAGACGTTCGTCGCGAGCATTTCCAGAGCGCGGCGAAGGTCGTCGTTCTGCACACCGTCCGAGGTTTGGGCGGCGCGTTCAAGGATTTCGGGGTCGGGTGTCGCCTCTTCCGCCAGAGCCTTGCGCGGTTGAAACTGCGCCTGGCCCTCTGCGAACCCGGTCGGGGCTGTCTGCGTCAGGCGGATACGGGAAATGGCGGCGTAGCCATAGACGGCGTTCACCTTGGCACGGATTTTTTCCTTCTGCATCTCCAGCATGGGCGCATTCGATCCGGTGGTGAGTACGGTGAGCGTGGCGCCGAATCCGTCGCGGCCGTAGGACACTTCCACCGGTCGACAGATGGATGCGGTTGCCTCGCCTACGATTTCGTCCCAATGGGTGATGACGCGGGAGACCGCAAATCCACGGGATTCCCCGGCCTTGCGCACGCGGGAGCCGACCAGCGTGCTGGTCCGCTCGAAGCCGCGCATGCGGCGGGGCGTTTTGGTCTTGGTGTCGTCCACTGGCCTCTCCATGTCGAGCCGGATACTAACGGGCGGGACGGAGCCACGCCATGGGCAACCGAGTTACAAGGGCTAACACATGCGTGACAGGCAATTGATGGCCGATGAATTGCTCGACTGGTACGACCGCGACGCGCGTGAAATGCCGTGGCGCGTGGGGCCAGCGGACCGGGCTGCAGGTGTCTTGCCGGACCCTTACGCGGTCTGGATGTCCGAAGTCATGTTGCAGCAGACGACCGTCGCGGCCGTGCGGGCGTATTTTACCCGGTTCCAGTCGCTCTGGCCGACGGTCCACGACCTTGCCGCAGCTGAGGATTCGCGTGTCATGGGGGAATGGGCCGGGCTTGGATACTATGCCCGGGCGAGGAACCTTTTGAAATGCGCGCGGGTCGTGTCCTCCGAATTGGATGGCGCTTTCCCGGACACTTTGGACGGTTTGAAAGCCTTGCCGGGGATTGGACCTTACACGGCGGCGGCGATTGCCGCGATTGCCTTTGACCGGGTCGAAACGGTCGTGGACGGGAACGTCGAACGGGTCATGTCGCGGGTTTTCGCAATCACCGATCCGATGCCGGGATCGAAGCCCGCGTTGCGGGCGGCGGCGGCCACGCTCACCCCCGGCATCCGTCCCGGCGATTATGCGCAGGCGGTCATGGATCTAGGGGCGACCATTTGCACGCCGAAGTCGCCAGCTTGCGGAATTTGCCCATGGCGGGACGACTGCGAGGCACGTGCACAAGGGATCGCGGCAGACTTGCCCGCGCGCGAAGCGAAAAAGCCGAAACCCATTCGCCAAGGCATCTGCTATCTCGGGCAGCGGGAGGACGGGGCATGGCTCGTGGAGACCCGACCGGAGCGGGGCTTGCTCGGCGGGATGCTTGGCTGGCCCGGTGGCGAATGGGGCGAGGTGCCGAAAGAGGCACCGCCGGTCGACGCCGACTGGCGCGAGCTGGGCGAGGAAGTGCGCCATACCTTCACGCATTTCCACCTTCGCCTGAGGCTGCGCATCGCGCGGCTTCCGATGGAGGCCGCCCCGGAGCGTGGGCAGTTTCATGACCGCCTGCGTCCCTCGGATTTGCCGACCGTTATGCGCAAAGCCTACGACCTTGCGCGCAGCGCGATGGATTGACCCATCCCGTTGTTTTCCAACGGGCGCGAGCGTAGCATTGCGGCCAAAGGCAAGGAGCAGGTCATGGTATCGGCCGAACACGTCTCGCAGGTCCGTCACGCGGCGCCGTTCTGGCTGTCTCTGGCCGTGATTCCACTTGTTTTTCTGTCTGCGGCCTATGGCGGCTGGGCGATCCTTTTGCCCATCGCCGGGACATGGTGGGCGTTCTCCGCGCTCGATGCGGTGCTGGGACGGTATTCTGAAAACCCGGACCTCGACACGCCAGACAGTCGGCTCTTCTGGTACAAACTGATCACGTGGATCTGGCTCCCCGTCCAGGTCGCCGTGCTCTATGGCATGATCGTCTACGTGCCGGGGGCGGAACATCTGAGCTTGGCTGAGAAATTCGGCGTGTTCCTCGGTGTCGGTGTCATGTCAGGGTCCATCGGGATCGTCTATGGCCATGAGCTTCTGCACCAACAGGACCGCTTCGAGCGGTGGTTGGCGGACCTGTTGCTCGCCAGCGTGCTCTACTCACATTTCCGCACCGAACACCTCCTCGTTCACCACCCTTGGGTTGGCACCCGGCGCGACGCGGTGACGGCGCGGTATAACGAGGGGTTCCACCGGTATTTTATCCGGGTTTTGCGAGAGGGGCCGGTGTCCGCATGGCGGGCCGAAAAAGCTATGCTCGCGCGGCGCGACCTGTGGGCGCTGGACGCGGCGAACCCGTTCTGGCGGTATTTTGCGTTGCAGGCGATGGCCGTGCTTTTGGCGCTTATCCTGGGCGGATGGCTTGGGCTGGCGCTGTTTCTGTTCCAGGCACTGGTCGCCGTCTGGCAGTTGGAACTGACGAACTACGTCGAGCACTACGGGTTGACGCGGAAATACCTTGGCGACGGGAAATACGAGCCGGTGCGCCCACACCATAGCTGGAATTCCGATCACCGCGCGACGAACTGGCTTTTCATCAACCTGCAACGCCATTCGGATCACCACTACAAACCATCGCGCCGGTTTCCGCTCTTGCAGACCTACGACGAGGCGACCGCCCCGCAGCTTCCCTATGGCTACGCGGTGATGGGCTGGATCGCGATGGTGCCGCCGATGTGGCGGCGGATGATGAACCCGAGGGTGCGCAAATGGCGGGCCGATTATTACCCCGAGATCACAGATTGGGGGCCTTACAAGCGCGGGGAATTCCCAGTGCCGCAGGTGCGTTGAGAAAGGCGACCCGGAGAGCGGCCTGTTCCGGTTCCGGTCGGCTTTGTTGCGCCAAGGCGGAGCCAACTTTCATGAAAGGAAAAATTCAAGTTACCTTTGCGAACGGTCGTTTCGGTTTCGGTTTGCATTCTTCGCTGACGCTGTGTAGCGAAAACCAGCGCAAGGATATGAAATGCCTACGAATTTCGTGGAAAGTCGCTTTCTGAGGCAGTGACCAGAGCAGTCGCGCGGCCGCGCCTGTCCCGTAAAGGGGGCGACAGCGACCGTGCGAGCATACGTAGCGATAGTCAGGCTCGGCTCGTTGTCAATGTCCAACCGGACGAAAGATACACTGTTGAATGGTCTGCGAAGCCTGAAAACGAAGACGTCTATTCAATAGATATCTTTACGGATGTCGGTCTCGGAAGCCATCAAGAGGCCTTCTCCGGGAGCGGAAGCTGGTCGTTCTGGACGCGTGACTACGAGGGTGAGGTAACCATCGTTGTGGAGTTCTTGTATGCATTTTCAAAACGGCGCTACCTTGATGTGTCTGTCGGTTGACGGCCCAAAGGGGTAGGTGATTTGGTGATATTCACGGCACCTTAACCAATCGGTGTCAAGGTCAGCTTATGACCTATCTCAATGAGAGTAAAAACGGGTTTCTAAAGGCAATTGCATGGGCTTTGGCACTCGCTTCGCTGGCAAGTATCGTCGTTCATTACACCTATATCTATAGTTTCGGCAGCGACACAGGATCCTGGCCCCGTTCTCTGAGATCCCGTTACGGTGTCGCGTTTGGTCCGCACTATGCAGGATTATTCGGTCCGAGTATTATCCTGATGTTCATGTGGTGGGTGAGAAAGGAAAACCACTGGCTGATCGGTGTTTCAGTCGTGCTGGCATTCCTGGCGTATCACTCATGGCAGCCACTACCTCTGAGCTTGCTTAGCGCCTGGGACAGATACCCCACCCACCTGGAAGCATTCCATAATTTCACTCTCCGGGGCGATTGGCTTGCCTATGAATAACGGCCCCGGTGCGCGCTTCGCACGGTACCAAACCGTCTTTGGTTTTGCCACGTTTGACAGTCGTCCACATAAAAAAACCCCGCCACGAAGGCGGGGTTATAGTGGTGCCGCGGCGACTTGGCCGCAGGCACAGGCGGTACATCGTGTCCGGGCTTCTTCGCCCGGCGGAATTCTTAGGGGTGCATTTCCGCGCGCACCTGTTGGCGCAGCACGTCGATTGAGACGGATTTTCCGTCCCGTTTGAACTGCCAGTAGGTCCAGCCGTTGCAGGAGGGTGCGCTTTCCAGAGCCGCGCCAACCTGGTGGATCGAGCCTTTGGCCTCGCCCGAAATCAGCGTGCCGTCGGCGCGCACCTTGGCGATCTTGCCACGCGGCGACACCAGCGTTTCGCCGGGGCGCAACATGCCGCGTTCGACCAGTTGACCGAAGGCGACACGCGGCTCGGCGCGCTTGGACGTCGTGGTTTGCAGCGCTTCCTTGTCGAACTTGCGGACCTTGGACAGACGCTTCTCGGCCACCTTGCGGTAAGCTTCTTCGCGTTCGATGCCGATGAATTCACGTCCCAGCATTTTCGCAACCGCGCCGGTGGTGCCGGTGCCGAAGAACGGGTCGAGCACCACGTCGCCGGGGTTGGTGGTGCCAAGCAGCACACGGTGCAGGAGCGCTTCGGGTTTCTGGGTCGGATGCGCCTTTTCGCCGTTCTCGTCCTTGAGCCGTTCGCCGCCGTTGCAGATCGGAAGCACCCAGTCAGAGCGCATCTGGACGCCTTCGTTCAGCTCCTTGAGCGCTTCATAGTTGAACGTAGGTTTTGCTTCCTCCGACTTGGACGCCCAGATCAGCGTTTCATGCGCGTTGGTCAAGCGCTTGCCACGGAAGTTCGGCATCGGGTTCGACTTGCGCCAGACAACGTCGTTCAGGATCCAGAACCCCTGGTTTTGCAACTCTGCGCCCATGCGGAACACGTTGTGATAGGAACCGATGACCCAGATCGCACCGTTGGGCTTGAGCAGGCGGCGGGCGGCTTTCAGCCATGCGCGGGTAAAGTCGTCGTAGACTTTGAACGAAGCGAACTGATCCCAGTGATCGTCGACTGCGTCCACTTTGGAATTGTCCGGGCGATGAAGGTCGCCTTTCAGTTGGAGGTTGTAGGGTGGATCGGCGAAAATCAGGTCGACCGAGCCTTCTGGAAGGCTGTTCATGACCTCGATGCAGTCACCATCCAGTATCTGATTCACAGGAAGCTCTTTCGCTTCCAAAGCGATTGTTTTCGTCATCAAGTCTGCCTCGTTCCCCGGACCATTTGCGGTCTCGTTCTTGTGGATAAGTTTGAGTCAGACGCGATTCGCAGTCAATTTCTTTTTTAAAACAGGGGGTTACGAATTAGGCTCGACACAAGATATTGTGGACCGGTTTGAAGGATCGCCTATGGTGTGGGGTCACACCAAGATTTTGAAGTGCTGAAATGTGGCTTTTTGATGGATAACCGGCGTTCGACTCCCATCCGTAGCCCGGGTGCTGTTGCGCCAAGTCCACCATGATCCGGTCGCGTGTCACTTTGGCCACGATCGACGCAGCGGCAATGGAGAGTGATTTGCCGTCGCCTTTGATCACGGCCTCGGCGGAACAGGCGCAGTCGCGCGGGATCAGGTTGCCGTCGATCAGAAGGTGGTCGGGGGTCACCGGGAGCGCCTCGACCGCCCGCAGCATCGCGATATGCGCGGCGCGCAGGATGTTGTGCTGGTCGATCTCTTCGACCGTGCAATGGGCCACGCTAACCTGCGCCGTTTCCAGGATCGCCTTGAACGCGACCTCGCGCCGCTTGGCCGTCAGCTTCTTGGAGTCGTTCAGCCCTTCGGGGATGTTGCCAGGGGACAGGATCGCGGCAGCGGCGGTGACAGGCCCGGCAATCGGGCCGCGCCCCACCTCGTCCACGCCCGCGATGATGCCAAAGCCGCGCGCCATGGCGGCCAGTTCGAGGGAGAAGTCGGGAAAATTGCTCATGCCCTTCGTTTAGGCGATGGGGCGCGAGGTGCAAAGAGAAAGGGCGGGGGCCGTTTTCGGCCTCCCGCCCGGGAGATCGGGGGTGGCGGTGAAAGCTGGTTAGGTGCCACCCCCTCGCTCGACAGGTTCAGCGGTTGCGACCGCGGCCCCCTGCGACCTGGTAGCCGGCACGCGACAGGCAGTTGCCGTTGTAGAGCGTGCGGCGGTTTCCATTGTTGTGGTTGATCACCGTTGTCTTGCAGCGGTCTGGCAAGCGGTGCGCGCCGCGCATGTTTTGCTGCAGGCAACGCGAGCGGTAGAAGGTGTTGCGTCCATTGGAGAAACGGGGGGCTTCGCATTGTGCGGGGATGACCTTGCGGGCCTGGTGGCCGCCGCCACGATTACCACCGTGACCGCCGCGCGGGCTGTGGTGTTGGGGCTCCGTGTAGATCACCCGACCCTTGTTGTTGTTCATGGCGTCGATCGCGATCGCGCCCAAAAGGACGGTGCCAATGGCGCCTGCGATGAACAGGTCGGCTTCGCTTGCTTTCGCGGGCTTTGCGGAAACCGGCGACAGCGCCATGGTCGCGGCGAGTGCGATGGCCGTTGCGGGGCGGGCGATGGTGCGAATGAGTTTCATGGTGTGACCTCTCTGTGGGTAGGGTGCAGGGTGTCTGCGATGTCGATGAGGTCAGACTGGCCGGGGCCGCCGCGCTAACCAATAACGCGGGGCTGTCATCGCCTATCACCCGGAAACTCGCGATTTGCTATTTGATAACAGCGCGAAAAAGCGGAACACTCGCCCCCATGAAACACCTCATCCTTCCCCTCGCTTTCGCGGCCGTCAGTGCCTTTGCGCTGCCAGCGACCGGAGCCTGTTTCGCCGACTACAAGGCCAAGCAGGACAACCCGTTGAAACTTCATTATGGTGTCATCGAACTGCCCGATACGGCCTGCGGATCGCCCGATGCGGCCCGTCCCGTGGTGGCACAAAGAATTGGATCTGACGGCTGGACGCTTTTGAATGTCCTGTCGATTTTCGGACCGGAGGGGCTTGAGCAAAGGAAAGCGAGTGCCGGAGACTTCTACCTTCGCTACTGAGGCGAAATGGACGGGTCAGCGCGTGGTTGCGCTGGGCGTCGGAGCGATTGTCCTGATCCTTGGGGTGGCCGCGCTTTTCCTGTTTCGGACCCTGCCCGACGCGAACGCGTTCAACGCGCGGGTCGAGCAATTGTTCGTGGAAAACGATACACTTACCGGTGAGGCGGAGATCAAGCTTCTGGAAATACTCGCCCAGTCCGGCACCGCGTTTTCCGACACGTTGGCAGGCTACCGGGTGGTCATCTTCGTGCTGATGGTGTTCGCCACCGCGCTCCTCGTCGCGGCGCTTGTGTTCCTTGTGGTGATCGTCACCCAGAACCGCCGGATGGACGAGATTGCGCGGGCCGGAATCCGCGTCAACTCGCTGGTGATCCGGCGCGACGAACGGCGAGTTGTCCTCAACGATATGGAGTTCAACCTGACCGAAGCCGCCCTTGAAACGCTGTCGGTTCTGGCCGAGGCGCGGATGGACGAAGACGTGTTGACGGGGGCCGAACTGGAAGGCGTGATTTCGGGCCGGTCGGCTGCCGATTGCGACGAAGCCGCGGGGGCGACACGGATCAAACGGCTGCGCGACGCGCTGGGCAACCAGATGATGGCTGAGCTTCTTGTCAAAACAATCGCGCGGCGCGGGTACATGCTGTCCATCGACAAGAACGTTATCCGGATGGAGTGATCCGAGGGGGACCGACAGCGCCGAAAAACCGGATCACCGAGCATATGAAAACCATATGATTTCCATATGAAAACGATATGTCTCACTGCGATTTTTTCGCGCCGGGCGGTTGTTCGCCGAAAATACGGAAGAGATTGGCGATCCCGGCAGGATTCGAACCTGCAACCTGCCCCTTAGGAGGGGGCTGCTCTATCCAGTTGAGCCACGGGACCGCGCGGAGGCTTGATGCCTTGGCGGCGGCCTTGCGTCAACTCATTCTGGATAGGCGGCGTCGGTGGAGCGTTTGCGCATGGTATCGCCGCGCTCGATGGTGGGGGTCAGCTCGATTTTCTCGCCACCGGTTGCCTCGTCCCCGGCTTCGACGCGGGCGGCGATGATCTCGGCGGCTTTGCGGCCGATCTCTTCGCGGCAACTGTCCATCGTGGCGAGCTGTTTGGGGAGACCCTTGAGGAGCTCCACGCCGTTGAAGCCGGCGAGCCCCACCTCGTTCGGGACGTCGATCCCGTTTTCCAGGCAATAGAGCAGACCACCCGCGCCGATCATGTCGTTCGAGTAATAGAGAAAGTCGAGGTCGGGGGAGCGTTTGAGCATCGCTTCGGTCATCTCGCGCCCCTTGGCGAGCGCGGAGCCGCCATCGTAAAATTCCTGGTCGGAGATCTCGAGGCCCGCCTTTGCGAGCGCTTCGGTGAATCCTTCGAACCGTTTGCGGGCGCGGTGGTCGAGGGGCATTTTCGTGCCAAGAAAGCCGATTTTTCGGTAGCCCTTTCGGATGATCGCCTCGGCCATCATGCGGCCTGCGCGGCGGTGCGAAATACCGACGGCCGAGTCGATCGGGGTGCCGTCCGTGTCCATGATTTCAACGATCGGGATTCCTGCGCCCCGGAGCATGGCCTTGGAGGCGTCCGAGTGTTCGATGCCCGCGATAATCACGCCGGAGGGACGCCATGACAGCATCTCGTAGAGCACCTTCTCTTCGCGCTCGGTCTTGTAGTTTGTCACGCCGACAACCGGTTGCAGCGGCGTATCGTCGAGAACGTCCGAGATCGCCGTCATGACCTCGGGAAAGACCATGTTGGAGAGCGAGGGGATGATGACCGCGACCAGGTTCACACGCTGGGACGCAAGCGCGCCCGCGATTTTGTTCGGCACGTAGCCGAGCGACTTGGCCGCTTCCAGAACTTTCGCCCGCGTCGTCTCGGACACGTCGCCGCGATTTCGCAAGACGCGGCTCACGGTCATTTCGGAGACCCCGGAGGCTTCCGAGACATCACGAAGGGTGAGGGGGCGTTTGGGGGCGTCGGCCATGGGGAGTCCTCTCGCAGTTTCGCCCATGTTAGCCGTGGCATTGTCTGGCGAAAAGCCCTTATTTTGTGCATGTTTGCGACACTGATCGGCGCTAACGGAATGCCCAGGGAAATAACGCTCAGGAGAGCTTTTGGGTGAGGCATTCCTGCACGGCGCGCCCGCCTGCGACGACGCCGTCGACCTGCGCGGTCGGGTTGTTGAAGCGCAGGGCGCCGCCCCGGCGGTCGGTGACGATGCCGCCTGCCTCTTCGATGAGAAGCGTGCCCGCGGCGACGTCCCACTCCCACGTGGCGCGGAGCGTGAGCATGGCGTCCTTGCGCCCCTCTGCGGTGAGCGCCATGCGGTAGGCCAGCGAAGAGCGGAACTGGCGTTTCACGCGGGGAACCTCGGCATTCTTCCAGTGCTGGGGATCCATCGCGGGGCGGGCGGCGAGGATCTCGGCGTCGTCCAGCGTGTCGCGCCCGGACACCGTCATCGAAAGGTTGTTTAGCGTCGCACCCGAGCCGCGCGTGGCGAGGTAAAGCTTGTCGTGCATTGGCAGGAAAACGGCGGCGGCGGTCACCTTGCCGTCTTCGGCCACGGCGAGCGAATGGGACCACGTCGGGTTGCCTTCGATAAAAGCGCGCGTGCCGTCGATGGGATCGACGATGAACACGCGCTCAGAGGACAGGCGGGCCTGATCGTCCGGGGTTTCCTCGGACAACCAGCCGTAATCCGGGCGCGCAGCCATCAGGGTTTCGCGTAACATTGTATCGACGGCAAGGTCAGCTTCGGTCACGGGTCCCTGGCTGCCCGGTTTGTCCCAGACTTGCGGGTCGCGCTTGAAATACCGTGTGGCGATCTTGCCTGCCGCGCGGGCGGCCTCGGCCAGCAGGTCGGTGTCAGCTCCCGGCAAGGGTCATTCCTTCGATCAGGAGCGAGGGAACCCGGCGGGACTTGTGGTCTTCAGCGTCGTTGGCGGGGATGATCCGGCCCAGCATGTCGATGAGGTTCGAGGCAACGGTGCATTCGTTCACGGCATAGGTAATCTCGCCGTTCTCAACCCAGAAGCCGGATGCACCACGGGAATAGTCGCCGGTGTTTGGGTTCACGGTGGAACCGATGAGGCCGGTGATCAGAAGCCCGGTGCCCATCTCGGCGATCAGGTCGGCGCGTGTTGCCTCGCCCGGCGTGAGCGTGATGTTCGAAACTCCCGGCGATGGCGGCGCGCCCGTGCCGCGACCGGCGCTTGCGGTGCTTTCCATCCCCAGCTTGCGCGCGGTGGCGAGGTCGAGCGTCCAGCCGGTGAGGCGCCCATCCTCGATGATCGCGCGGCGTTTCGTGGGAAGCCCTTCGCCATCGAACGGGCGTGACCCGTTGGCCCGGACCCGATGCGGGTCTTCGATCACCGAGAGATGATCGGGCAGGATCTGTTGCCCGAGCTTGTCCCGAAGGAAGGACGAGCCGCGCACGATGGACGATCCGTTTACCGCCATCAGGAGATGCCCGATGATCGAGGCCGAGACACGCTCGTCGAACAGCACCGGGTAGGTGCCGGTGGGCGGCTGTTTCGCGCCCTGGCGCAGCGCGGCTCGTTCGCCCGCGATGCGCCCGATCTCTTCGGCAGAGGGCAGGTCGGTCTGGTAGATCCGGCTTTCGCCGTTGTGCTCCCGCTCCATCAGGGCGCCTTCGCCGGAAATGGCGGCGAGCGAAATGGCGCGGGTGGTGCGCCCGTAGCCGCCGGAGAAGCCGTTCGACGTGGCGAGGTGGATATCCGTGCGCCCGTAGTCAGCGGAGGTGGATTGCACCTGGCTGACACCGGACACGGCCAGCGCGGCCTCCTCGGCGATCTTCGCATCCTGTTCGAGTGCATCCGGCGCGGGCTCAGCTGACGGGTCGGCCAGCTCCAGCGCGTCTATGTCCCAGTTCCGGGCGAATTGCTCCGGATCCGCGAGACCGATGTGAGGGTCTTCGGGCGCTTCACGCGCCATGGCGACGGCGCGTTCGGCCATTTCCTCGATGGTCGTGTCCTTGGTGTCGGACGCCGAAACGTTCGCCTGTTTCTGCCCGATCATCACGCGAAGCCCGATATCCACCCCTTCGGAGCGTTCGGCATGTTCCAGCTTGCCCTTGAGCACGTCGATAGAGAGCGAGGTGCCCTTTACGGCCATGGCATCTGCGGTCTCTGCGCCCGCCCGCTTGGCGGCGGCGAGAAGTTTTGCGGTGAGGGTATCGAGTGGGGCCTGCATGATCATCCTTTTCGGTTGGCTATGAGGTAAACGCCGAGGCGTCCTCCCGCAAGGGTGACGCGCTGGCGGCGGCTGCGCGATTGCGTTAGCCATGGGACAACAGACAGGAGGATACCCATGGATATGACGGGCAAGACCGTGGTGATCACGGGCGCGAGCCGGGGCATTGGCGCCGCCGCGGCGCGGGAGTTCGCGGCTGCCGGGGCGAATGTCGCCCTGCTCGCCCGGTCGAGCGATGCGATCTCCGAGATCGCGGGCGAGATTGGCGACAATGCGTTGGCCTTCGAGTGTGACGTGGCCTCGTTCGAAAGCACGCAGGCTGCGGTGGACGAAACCCTGAGCCGGTTCGGATCGGTCGATGTATTGATCAACAACGCCGGTGTGATCGAACCGATCTCGCGGCTGGCTGACAGCGAGCCAGACGATTGGAGCAAGGTGATCGATATCAACCTGAAGGGCGTTTATTACGGAATGCGCGCGGTGCTGCCCGCGATGCTCAAACGCGGGGGCGGGAGCGTGCTGACCATCTCGTCCGGCGCGGCGCACGGGGCGCTGGAGGGGTGGAGCCATTATTGCACCTCCAAGGCCGGGGTCCACATGCTGACCAAGGCGCTGCACAAGGAAGAGGCCGGGCATGGCATCCGCGCGATTGGCCTGTCGCCCGGCACCGTGGCCACCGAAATGCAGCGCGAGATCAAATCCTCCGGCGTGAACCCGGTGGCGCAGCTGGATTGGTCCGATCACATCCCGCCGGAGTGGCCCGCCAAGTGCCTCTTGTGGCTCTGCGGTCCAGACGGCGATGCCTGGCTTGGGCAAGAGGTGTCCTTGCGGGATGAGGATGTGCGCCGCGCCGTGGGGCTGATCGCATGATCCGGTTCGACAAGGACGGGGACCTGTGGATCGCCACGATCGCGCGGCCCGAGAAGGCCAATTCGCTCACCGGCAAGATGTTGAACGACCTGGCTGATTTCGCCTCCGAGGCCGCGGGGCGGGCGCGGGCGCTGGTGCTGACCGGCGAGGGCAAGGTGTTTTCGGCCGGCGCCGATCTGGACGAAGCACGAGCAGGCCTGGCGACCGATGGCGTCTGGGAACGCCTGTCGGGCGCGATCCATGGCGCGCCGATCCTGACCATCGCGGCGCTGAACGGCACGCTGGCGGGCGGTGCGATGGGGATGGCTTTGGCCTGTGACCTACGGATCGCCGCGCCGGGGGCGAAGTTCTTCTACCCGGTCATGAAGCTGGGGTTCCTGCCACAACCCTCCGACCCGAAACGCCTTGCCGTACTGGTCGGCCCGTCGCGGGCCAAGATGATCCTGATGGCCGGACAGAAGATCGAAGCGCCGGAGGCTCTGGCCTGGGGATTGATCGACCGGATCGTGGATGATGACGTGGTCGAGGCGGCGCGGGACCTGGCGGCGGACGCCTTGGGCGCGACGCCAGACCATGTGGCCGGGATCAAGGGTTTGATCTGAGGGGTTTCGCCGCAAGCAGGGCTTGCGTCGAGGTGGCCGGGGGCGCTGCCCCCGACGTCGCATTTGCAGGCAAATGCAACGTTCCCCCGAGATATTTCGAGACCGGAAAGGATATTAGCGCCGGGGTCGTCGTTTGCCTTCGGACCGGGACAGGAAGTCGGGTGGGCGTTTGGCGACCCAGCGTGCGAACCTGGCGATACGGGGGTGCGTGAGGAGCGCGTCGGGGGTGTTGTAGACCCGTGCCAATTCGGCCTCCGACAAGGTCGCGTGGATTTCCTTGTGGCAAATGTGGTGGAGGAGAATGGTTTCGCCGTGGGTGCCGCCTTTGAGCCTGGGGACCAGGTGGTGGTGCGACTGCGGTGCGTCCTTGGGGATCGGACGGCCGCAGATCGGGCAGGTCGGATCGGTTGTCTCGGACGCATTCTCCATGCATTAGACATGGGATGAGCGTCGAAAAGCTGCAAGCACTGGTGATCGGAGGCGGCCCCGCCGGGTTGATGGCGGCGAGCGAGTTGGCGCGGGGTGGGATGTCCGTCGTTCTGGCCGAGAGCAAGCCGACCGTGGCGCGCAAGTTCCTGATGGCCGGAAAAAGCGGGCTGAACCTGACCAAGGACGAGGGGCTGGAGGCGTTTTGCTCGGCGTTTCACGGGAGCCTTGCGGGCACCGTGGCCGAGGCGGTGCGCAGCTTCGGGCCGAGCGAGGTTCGTAACTGGGCCGAAAGCCTGGGTCAGCCCGTGTTCACCGGGTCATCCGGCCGCGTGTTTCCCAAGACGATGAAAGCCTCGCCGCTTTTGCGAAGCTGGCTCGGCTCTCTTGATGGGGTCGAGATACGGACACGCTGGCGCTGGACCGGGTTCGATGGGAGGGCCCTGTTATTCGAGACGCAGGATGGCGCGCGCGGGATCGAGGCGGACCATGTGGTTCTGGCGCTTGGCGGGGCGAGCTGGTCGCGATTGGGGTCAGACGCGGCCTGGGTGCCCTGGCTGGCCGAACGCGGCGTCGAGATCGCGCCTTTCGCACCGGATAACGCCGGGCTGAACGTCGACTGGTCCCAGCATATGGCCCGGCATTTCGGGGCGCCGGTGAAAGCGGCGCGTCTCATGGCGGGCGGGGCGCGTATTCCCGGTGAATTCGTCATATCGGAGCGCGGGCTTGAAGGGTCCGGGGTCTATTCCGCGTCCCGGTTCGTGCGTCGGGGGCACCCTTTGACGGTTGACCTGACACCCGACCTGGACATGGACACCCTGCGCGCCCGTCTTGCCAAGCCGCGAGGGAAGGCGACCGTGACCGCGCACCTGCGCAAAACCTTGAGGCTTGATCCCGTGCGTTTGGCTCTCCTCATGGAGTTCGGGCGCCCATTGCCCGAGGACCTCGCGCCGCTCATCAAGGCGGTGCCGCTTGCGCACACAGGCTTGCGTCCCTTGGACGAAGCGATCTCTTCGGCGGGGGGCATCGCCGCCGGAGCCCTCGACCGATACCGCATCCGCGCGCTGCCAAGCGTTTACGCGGCGGGAGAAATGCTGGACTGGGAGGCACCGACGGGCGGGTATCTCATCACCGGTTGCCTGGCGACGGGGCGCGCTGCGGCCAGACAGGTCTTGTCTTCTCTGGTTTGAAAATACCTTGGGGAGGTTTGGAGGGGTGAAACCCCTCCGTTCAAGCGACGGGCTTCAGCCCGGCGCAAGACCTGTGCGGGCTTCAGCCCGCGCCTTTCATCTGCTCTTGCAGTTTGCGGAACGCCGGTCGGGCCCGCATCCGTTTTCCGTAGGCCAGAACGACCTCGTTTTCGACGGGGTATTTCGCGCCGAAGGCCCAGTTCAGGCAATGCGCGGCGAGGATGTCGGGCACCGTGATCTCGTCACCCATCAGGTAGTCCTTGTCACCCAGCGCGGCGGCGAGGTTGTCGACGGACTTGCGGAATTCCCATTTCAGAGAGTTGCGAATCTCGGGCATGCGCTGCTCTTCGGGCAGCAGGAACATGTGCTTGGTGCCGGTCCACAGAAGCGCATCCATTTCGTCGTTGATCTGGTGGACCAGGGCGTCCTGGCGGGCGCGATCGAGACTGCCTGCGGGAAAGGTGAAGCGTTTGTGGACGTCGGCGAGGTACTGAAGGATCGCGGACGAATCCGTGATCGGTTCGCCGGCGACCAGCAGGACTGGAACCTTGCCCGAGGGGTTGTTTGCCGTGGCCGCCTCTTCGTGGGGGTTCGTGACGAGCAGCTCGTAAGGCTGGCCCAGCTCTTCCAGCATCCACACCACGCGAAAGGCGCGGTTGGAGAGTTTTCCGATGACTTGATACATGCGCGTGTCCTCCTTGCGGCCGAGTGGGCACGGTGCGGGGTGTTCGTGCAAGGGTGACGCTACGAACGTCCGGCCATGAAGGCGAGACGGATGAGCGTGCGTTCCATCAGGGCCATCTGCGGGGCCTTCGAAGCCGAACGCAGGGTGAGGTCCGCCTCCACGATCATGTCGAGCGCGGTTTCAAGCCTATTCACGCCCCAACGCTGGGCCTGGCGCACCATGCGGTCGCGGGATTTGAAGTGAACCGGGGGGCGCACGCGGAACATGCCTTTGCCGGGGCCCTCGGGATCGCAGGCTGCCGTGTGCAGGGTGCGGAAATGCCGGGTCGTGGCGATGGCGAGCGCCGTGGGGTTGGTGCCCTGCGCTTCGAGCCGGTTGAGGAGCGGGCCCAGCTCGGCGGAGCGGCCCTCGGCGGCGGCGTGCAGAAGGTCGTCGAGCACGGCCTCGGTCGAGGCGGGGGCACAGGCTTCGACGTCCTGCGGCGTGACCGGAGTGCTGTCGTTCAGCTTGTAGAGCGAGAGCTTTTCGAGCGTCTGGCGGAAATCGCCCGGATCGAGCGCGCGGGCCAGAGCTTCGAGGTCGCGCATGGCCTCCGGGTCGATCCGGGTCAGGCCCGCCTTGGAAAGCTCGTCTTGAATTTCGGCGCGCGTCGGCGGCTCGTCGTAGATGCCGGCGGCATAGGCGTGCGGGTGCTTTTCGAAATATTTACGGAGTTTCCCGGTGGGTTTGAGATTGCCTGCGGTGATGACGACATGGGCGTCGCCCGGTCCCCAGTCGTCCAACGCGGGCGTGATCTTGTCGGCGAGCGCGTCGGTCGCATCCTCCAGAAACACCGCGCGGGGGCCGGGGAAGAAACTCTGCGCCTTCATCGCATCCGCCAAGGCGGCAGGGTCGGCGCGCAGGTTGCCGGCAGGCATCCGGGTGAGGCGCATTTCCTCTTCGGCGTTTTCGCCCAGAAGGCTGGCGATCAATTCCTGACGTTTCAGCGCGACGCGCATGGTGTCGGTGCCGAAGATCAGCGTTCCGACCTTGTCAGGCTGCGGCTTGGCGAAGTGGCGATTGGCGTCGGCGGTCTTGAGTTTCATGGCGTCCTTGCCGGGCGCTCCGCAGGGGTGGCGCGCCCAGAGATAAGCTTACGCCACAACGTTCACGATGCGGCCGGGAACGACAATGACTTTCTTGGGCGTGGCCCCGTCGAGCGCGCGTTGCACCCCGTCCGTGGCGAGCGCGAGCTTTTCGATCTCGGCCTTGTCCATATCCTTGGGGACCGAGATTTCGTCACGGCGTTTGCCGTTTACCTGGATCGGCAGGGTCACGGTGTCTTCGACCAGCAGGCTCTCATTGACCTTGGGCCAGTCGGCTTCGGCCACCAGCCCTTCGCCACCCAGCATGGACCAGACCTCTTCCGCGAGGTGCGGGGTCATGGGGGACATGAGTTGGGCCATGACGCGCATCGCGGTTTTGCGGGTGTCGTTCGTCGCCTTGGTTTTCGCGATGACGTTGGTGAAGGCATAGAGCTTGGCGATGGAGGTGTTGAAGGCGAAGCCTTCGATCCCGTCCTCGACCGCCTTGATCGTCTTGTGCATCTCGCGCAGGAGCGTCTCGTCGTCCGACCCGGTGTCTGCACCTTCCGCGATCTCGGCGGCCAGGCGATAGACGCGGGCCAGGTGTTTCGACGCGCCTTCGGCCCCTGATGCTGTCCATTCTACGTCCCGTTCGGGGGGCGAATCGGACATGACGAACCAGCGGGCGGTGTCCGCGCCGTATTCGGCGATGATCGCCAGCGGGTCGACCACGTTGTTTTTCGACTTGGACATCTTGGCCGAGGGGATCACTTCGACCTGCTCGCCGGTTTCCTTGACGAAGGTGCCGCCGTCTCGTTCCTCGACCGCTTCGGGGTAGTGATAGACCGGGCGGCCATCCTTGTCGGTGGTTTTATAGATCGCGTGGGTCACCATGCCTTGGGTGAAGAGCGCGTTGAACGGTTCTTTCGATTTCTCCGGCAGGTGGCCGGTGATGTGCATCGCGCGGGCGAAGAAGCGGGAATAGAGCAGGTGCAGGATCGCGTGTTCGATTCCGCCGATGTATTGGTCGACGTTCATCCAGTACTCAGCATCCTCCGCGACCGTGGGCGTGGTCGCGCGGGGCGCTGTGAAACGGGCGAAATACCACGAGCTGTCCACGAAGGTGTCCATCGTGTCGGTTTCGCGCTGGGCGGGCTTGCCACAGGACGGGCAGGCACAGTCGCGCCATGTCGGGTGACGGTCAAGCGGGTTGCCCGGTGTGTCGAAGGAGACATCTTCCGGCAGTTCGATGGGCAGGTTTTCTTTCTTCTCCGGCACCACGCCGCAGGCGTCGCAGTGAACGACCGGGATCGGGCAGCCCCAGTAGCGTTGACGGGAGAGGCCCCAGTCGCGCAGGCGGTACTGGGTGTGGCCTTTGCCCCAGCCGTGGTCCTCGGCGAAACGAATCGTGGCCTCGATGGCCTCTTCGCCGGTGGCCTCGTCCAGACCGGCGAAGTGGTCGACCCATTTCACCTTCTCTGACTTGGGCGGCACGAAGGCTTCGTTTTCGACCGGTTGCGGATCGTTCAGCGAAAAGAAGGTATCTCTGACCGGCAGGCCGTACTTGCGGCTGAAGTCCAGGTCGCGCTGGTCGTGGGCCGGGCAGGCGAAGATCGCGCCGGTGCCGTAGTCCATCAGGATGAAGTTGGCGATCCAGACCGGGAGTTCCCAATTCGGGTCGAGCGGGTGGGTCACGGTCAGGCCGGTGTCCATGCCCTTCTTCTCGGCGGTCTCGATCTCTTCTTCCGTGGTGCCGCCCTTGCGGCACTCTTCACAGAAGGCTGCGATCTCGGGATTGTTCGCTGCCAGTTCCCGCGCGAGCGGGTGATCGGCCGAAATCCCGACGAAGGACGCGCCCATCAGGGTGTCGGGGCGGGTCGTATAGACCTCGATCGGCTCGCCGCCGTCGGTGCGTTCAAAGGCGAAGCGGAGGCCTTGGCTCTTGCCGATCCAGTTGGCCTGCATCAGGCGCACTTTCTCGGGCCAGTCTTTCAGATCGTCCAAAGCATCCAGAAGCTCTTCGGAGAAGTCCGAGATCTTGAAGAACCACTGGGTCAGCTCGCGGCGTTCGACCTCGGCGCCAGACCGCCAGCCCTTGCCGTCGATGACCTGTTCATTGGCCAGAACGGTCATGTCGACCGGGTCCCAGTTCACCACGGCGTTCTTGCGGTACACCAGATCGTGGGCGAGGAAGTCGATGAAGAGCGCCTGTTGCTGGCCGTAGTATTCCGGGTCGCAGGTGGCAAACTCGCGGGTCCAGTCCAAGGACCAGCCCATGGGCTTCATCTGGGCTTTCATCTCTTCGATGTTGGCGTAGGTCCATGTTTTCGGGTGGCCGCCGGTGGCCATGGCGGCATTTTCGGCGGGCATCCCGAAGGCGTCCCAGCCCATCGGGTGGAGCACCGAGAAGCCTTGCGTCTTCTTATAACGCGCAACCACGTCGCCCATGGTGTAGTTGCGGACGTGGCCGATGTGGATACGCCCCGACGGGTAGGGAAACATCTCCAGCACGTAGAACTTGGGCTTGGCGGGGTCGCGGGTCGCGGTAAAGACCTCGGCGTCTTCCCACGCCTTTTGCCATTTCGGTTCGATGGTGCTCGCGTCGTAGCGGGACATGGTTCTTCCTTCACATGAAAACGCCGGGCAGGGCCCGGCGCATGCAATAAAACGATGTTTGGCTCGGGTCTAGCCGATTACAGGTTGTAGTCCTGAATGCGAAGCTGCCGGGCGCGGGCGAGGATGGCATCCTCGATCTTGTGCTGGGTCTCGGTCGAAACCGGACGGCCACCGCGACCCTGAAGCGCAACATGAAGTCCGCGCGCGTCCAGCGCCGGGTCGCTCACGTGAACCGTTGCACGGTAGGACGAGCCGCCGCCCGGCGGCACGCCGTAGCCGAAGACCAAGATGCCGGTGAACGGATCGGCGGTCTGGACGGGCATGAACGAGAGCACGTCGAGCGAGGCGTTCCAGAGATACTTGTTCACTTCGACGGTGGTGTTGGGGTCGGCCTTGTCGGAGAACAGGTCCCAGATGGTTTCGCGGTCGTTCCGCTGAATGGCGCGGTCCGGTCGGTCCATCTGCATTTCTTGAACATTGGAGGGTGCTTTCGGCTTGCCGCCGAAGAAGTTTCCGGTGCCGCCCGAGCAGGCAGCCAAGCTCACAAGAGCGACCACCATGGCCGTTTTCACGAAAATCCGCCCGTTTCGCATAAGAATGCCCCGTTCCATTCGATTTTCTCCTACCTACCCAAGCCCAAAAGCGCGGGCAAGCGTTTTCCCCCGCCATGGATAGCGTGCGGGCGGGGTTTCTTTTCTATATATATGTCCCTCAGCCCGTTAACCCCGTGGAATGTACCGGGCGGTTCGGAAGACTGTGGCAACTCTGCACCATCCGATACCACTTTCTTTCGGCGATGTCTGACGCGCTTGCATCGAAACCGGGAAAGAGCGAGGAAACAGCATACTCAATTCGGATTCCCCTGAATTGAGGTGCACCTTTTAGATAAACGAGGGAAACGAAATGAAAAAGATTCTCCTTGCTTCGACGGTTCTGGTGGGTTCCACCGGTTTCGCCGCTGCAGACGTCACCTTTTCCGGCGCAGCCTACACCGGCCTCGCCTACAACCTGACCACCAGCACGCTTCAGCCGGAAATCTCCGCTCTGTTCACCGCTGGCATGATGACCACGACCGACGTGGGTCTCGAAGCTGGTGCTTCTGTGACCGTGCTCGCTGCTGGTTCCGTGATGCAGAAAAGCCCGGGTGACGCACAGTTCGGCACCAACGACTGGCCGCCGACCGCCGGTGTTGTGCTTGGCGCCAATGTGTACATGTCCGGCTCCTGGGGCCGTGTCGACATCGCTTGGGACACCAACGCGGATGACAACTCTTCCGCCGCTCCGGTGGTTCCCGGTTACACGGGCGTCTCCGGCGACCCCGACATGACCGTAACCTACTCCAACTCTTGGGGTAACTTCGACCTCGAAGCCTACGGCGTTATCGCACCGGTTTGGTCCGCTGCTACGACGTCCGGCGACTTCGGCGCCAAAGGCACCTACAACTTCGGCGATTACTCCGTCTGGGTTGGCTACGACTACGACCGTTCGGACGTTCCGGCTCAGCCGCACACGGTTTCCGCTGGTGCAACCGCTGCGATCTCCGGCTTCACCGCCGCAGCTGAAGTGGCTTACAACTTCGGTAACGCAACGCCGTTCTCCTGGGCTGCATCCGCTGGTTACGAAACCGGCCCCTACTCCATCTCGGCGTTCTTCAACTCCGACACTGAGTATGGTGCTGAAGCTGCCTACGACCTCGGCGGTGGCGTGGCTGTGGAAGCTGGGTTCGCCCACTCCAACGGCGTGAACTCGCCGCTTGCCAACGTTGTCTACGGTGGCGTGTCCATGGCATTCTAATCCAACCTTGGATTTGAATAGGGAAGAGCGGGCCTTGCGCCCGCTCTTTTCTTTTTGGGCCTCTCGTGTTTTGTCAGGGCAAACGAGAGGTGATCTATGGCCCTGAACGACATTCTCCAGAAAATCCGTGACGAAGAAGCCCGGGTGGGGCGCGAGGTGGGGTCGACCCGCCTGATCGCCGTGTCCAAGGTGCAGCCTTTGGAGCGGGTCGTCGCCGTGTTGGACGAGGGTCATCGGCTTTTCGGCGAGAACAAGGTGCAGGAGGCCGCGGGCAAGTGGCCGGACCTGCGCGAACGCTACGAGGGCGTCACGCTGCATCTGATAGGCCCGCTTCAAACGAACAAGGCGCGGCAGGCGATGGAGCTTTTCGATGCGATCGAAACCGTGGATCGCCCCAAGCTCGCCCGCACCATCGCGCGTCTGGCCGAGGAGATGGGGCATTGCCCGAAGCTTTTCGTGCAGGTGAACACCGGCGAGGAAGACCAAAAGGCGGGGGTCATGCCCGCGGACGCGGATGGCTTCATCGCGGAGTGCCGGGAGCTCGGCCTGGAGATCGCGGGATTGATGTGTATCCCGCCAGTTGACGAGGAGCCGTCTCTGCATTTCGCGCTTCTCGCCAAGATTGCCAAGCGCAATGATATTGCCGAATTGTCGATGGGAATGTCCGGCGACTTCGAGAAGGCCGTGGCGCAGGGTGCGACCTACGTGCGCGTAGGCTCGGCCATTTTCGGCGAGCGAGACTATTCCTAACCCTTGATGATCACGCGGCTCCGGTGTGTCCAGCGGGCCAGTATCCAACGCAGGTGATCGGGGCGGAACGCGAGACATCCCGCCGTCGGCTTGCGCGGGCCGCGCCAGCAATGGACGAAGATGGCAGAGCCTTTGCCGGGCGTCGCATCCGGCCAGTTCCAATCGGTAACGATGAAGATGTCGTAGAGCCCATCTGCACGGCGCAGTTTCTCGTGTGAGGCGCTATAGGGTGCGCGCACGGCGTGGTTATAGTCCGGGGTGTCAGGGTCGTCGGACCAGAGGTCTCGCACCCCGATCGGGCGCATGGGAAACGGCGTTTTGGGCTTCGTGACACGGTCGGGCCGGTATCCGCCGCGCATGAGGCGCCATGTGCCGACCGGCGTGGCCCCGTCGCCTTCGCGTTTGTCATGGGTGAACCCGGTGCGGCCGATGGAAACCGGAAACCGCCGTCCGCCGAATCGGGCCTGCCAACGGGTGACGACCAGGTCTCGGGTCACAGCAGGTGCCCGGACTTCTTGGCCTTCGTGTCGAGATAGGCGGTATTGTGGGCACTGCGCCCGACCTTGAGCGGCACGCGCTCGGCCACGGCGACACCCTGTGCCTCCATCATCGCGACCTTGGCGGGGTTGTTCGTCATCAGGCGCACGGCGGAAAAGCCCATCCGTTTGAGAATCTCGGACCCGATTCGAAAATCGCGTTCGTCGTCCTCGAATCCGAGCCGGTGATTGGCTTCGACCGTATCGAACCCCTGATCTTGAAGCGAATAGGCGCGCATCTTGTTGGCAAGCCCGATGCCACGTCCCTCCTGGTTCAGGTAGAGCAGCACGCCCGCGCCCTCTTCCCCCATGGCGGCAAGGGCGGCACGGAGTTGCGGGCCGCAGTCGCATTTGAGCGAGCCGAGCAGGTCGCCCGTGAAACAGGCGGAGTGGAGACGTGCCAGAACGGGGTCCGCGCGGTCCGGGCGCCCGATCTCCACCGCGTAGTGCTCTTCGCCGCCGTCCTCTGGGCGGAAAATGTGAAGACGGCCCGCGGTCGAGACTTCGAGCGGCACGCGGGCGGACACGACCTCGGTCAGCGTGGACAGCGGCGCTTCGACCGGAGTATCGGTGAGGTCGACACGGGTCAGGCCGAACCGCGCCGCCACCCCCAACCCGTCCGACAGCGTCACCATGACGGCGGCGGGCAGGAGCATGGCCGACTTGGCAAGCGTGATGGCCGTCATGGCTAGGCGTTCGTCGCCGCCCCGGTCGGTCATCAAGGGCCCTTTCATGGGCTTCATCAGGTCGTCTTTCGGGTCGGCCACCCCGGCGATCCAGGCGGCGTCGGCATCCTCGGGGACGACGACGCGCGCCACCTGATCGGAATAGGCGCGGGCTTTCAACGTCGCGGCACGACGCGGGGTGATCGCCAGCACAAGACGGCCCAGATCCCGCAAATCCGTCAGGCGCGCTTCGGACAAGGTCTCGGTCGCCGCGATCAGCGCGGCCTGTCCATCCCGTTCAAGCACGACCGGCAAGCCCATGCGCAGGTCTGCGCGGGCACGGTTCATAAGCTCGACCTGGGAGGGTTGCAGCGACATTTTTTTCCCTTTCGTCCCATCTAGATAGGCCTGTCCCACAGGAAAGTGAAACATTTCCAATGATCCCGACACGTCCCCGTGAACGTATTGCCACAAAGATTGTCGGACACGTGATCAATACCAAAGTCTGACGAAACGGTAAGGAGGACCACATGGCCACTCAGAAAAATATCCTTCTCGTCGATGACGACGAAGACCTGCGCGAGGCGCTGGCCGAGCAGTTGATCATGACGGAGGACTTCGAGGTATTCGAGGCCGGGAACGGCGCGGATGCGATGCAGAAGGCCAAGGAACAGATTTACGATCTTGTCATTCTGGATGTCGGTCTGCCCGATACGGATGGACGTGAGCTGTGCAAGCTCCTACGCAAGCAGGGGGTGAAATGCCCGATCCTGATGCTGACGGGCCATGACAGCGACGCGGATACTATCCTGGGGCTCGATGCCGGCGCGAACGATTACGTGACGAAGCCGTTCAAGTTTCCGGTTCTCCTGGCGAGGATCCGGGCGCAGCTTCGTCAGCATGAGCAATCCGAAGACGCCGTGTTCCAGCTCGGTCCGTATACCTTCAAGCCCGCGATGAAGATGCTCATCACCGATGAGGATCGTAAAATCCGCCTGACTGAGAAGGAGACGAACATCTTGAAGTTCCTCTATCGCTCGTCCGAAGGCGTGGTGGCGCGCGATGTGTTGCTGCACGAAGTGTGGGGATACAATGCGGGGGTTACGACCCATACGCTTGAGACCCATATCTATCGTTTGCGGCAGAAAATCGAGCCTGATCCGGGCAACGCGCGCCTGTTGGTGACGGAATCTGGCGGCTATCGGCTTGTGGCTTAGTCGCCACAGGCAGTGAAACCTGTCTTAGTGACTCCGCTTACGACGCGTATAAAAGATGGATACATGGTATTGTTTCCTTACGGCAAACGATACGAGAGACCCCTCTCCGTGCCGGGGTAATGGCGCGGTATCCTCCCTGTTGGACTGACAGGGTGGCTCCACGACCGCTGAAAAGAAAAGACTTTTCGGCGTTCTATGTCGCTTGATTACGGCGTGGAGCCACCCCGCTTTTTCGGGTCAAATAGGCTCAACTTCCTCGGCGCAGGCTTGCTGCGGTTTTGACAAGTCGTTTTTGCCGCGCGGTGCGCAGGTATGATTTCGGTGCGTTGGACCCAACGGCATGGCCCAAGATCGCGTCCATCAACAAAGCCCCTCCAGCAATATTAACAACTGGAATTGCGACTTCCGCGGCGTTGCCGCAGCGGACCTGTCCACCGGTCCCGGGCCTCAGATCTCGATTTGCACCGGTGTTTCGAATTCGTCGTCGGGGGTCAAGGACTGCACGGCCGTGCGCAGCGCCCCGAGGTATTTGTCGAAGTTCTTGCGGAAACGGTAGGTGGCACCGCCGATGGCGAGCGTGCCCGGTTGCCCCTGGACCTTCACGGGCAAAAGCACCGCGAGCGTTGCGCCACCTTCGAACGGGACATCTTCGGCGGAGGCGTAGCCTTGTTTCCGGATTTTCTCGATCTCGACGAGAATGTCGTCGAGCTTCATCCGCTCGGACGGATCAGAGGTCGCGATGTTTGCGCGGCGCACCATGTTTTCGATCTTCGAATCCGGCAGGGTCGAAAGCAGTGCCCAGCCAGCCGCAGACCGCGTGATCGGGCGGACCGTGCCCTCGTCAATGTGAAAACGAAGCGCGTGGAGCGAATCCTTGGTCTTCAGGTATTGAAGATAGACGTCGTTCTTCGTGCCTATGAAGGTGCCTTCGTGCGTTATCGCGTGAACATCGTTGATCGCGTCGAGGATCCGGCCCGACCCGAACAGGGCGCGGGGAATCCAATCGCCGAGCGAGGCAACCTTGGAGGTCGGGAAATAGACCCGCCGCCCGCGATCGTAATTCAGGTAGCCCATTTTCACGAGCGTTTTCAAAAGGACGGTGGTTGAGGATTGCGGATAGCCCAGGTCCGCTGCCAACTCGGACATCGAGCGTTCTTGCTGGCTCAACTTGAAGTGTTCGAGCACCTCGAATGCCCGCATTGCGGACTTCACCTGCGTCTCTGACATAGGTCCTCCCAAATTCACAAGTGTGAAACTCGGCCACACATATGGGTTATTTCTAGGCAGGATTTCGGGCGCGTGACAAGCTTTGCTCGCGTCGGGTGTCGCATGGTGGCGATGCCGAACGAACGGTTTGGGAGAGAGACATGGCAGGCAAGCTCGAAGGTCGGGTTGCATTGGTAACCGGTGGCGGTCAGGGGATCGGGCGGGCAATCTCGGAAAGCTACGCCCGTGAGGGGGCCAAGGTCGGGGTGCTCGATCTGAAGTCCGAATTCGCTGAAGAAACGGTTGCGGCCATTCGCTCCGCTGGTGGCGAGGCCATCGCGCTCACCGCGAACGCGGGCAAGAGGGACGAGGTGTTCGCGGCGGCCAAGACTCTGCGCGAGACACTTGGGCCGATCACGGCTTTGGTGAACAACGCGATGTTCAATCGCTACGGACCGCTGGAAGAACAGACGGAAAAGACCATCGGTCTGATGATCGACGTTGGCCTCAAGGGGGTCATCTGGGGATACCAGGCGGTCCTTCCCGATATGCGCGCTGCAGGTCAGGGGGCGATCGTCAACGTGGCATCGCCCGCCGCCGTCATCGCGATGAAGGACGGCATAATGTACACGGCGGTCAAGGCGGGGGTGGCAGCCGCCACCCGCTCGGGCGCCGCGGAATTCGGTCCTGACAACATTCGCGTTAATGCGATTGCGCCGGGCCCCACGCAGACCGACGGGGCCAACCTCGTCGTCACGGAAGAGGCTTGGGAACGGCGGCGTCAGCGCGTGCCGATCGGACGCCTCGGTCAACCACAGGATACGGCGAATGCCGCCGTGTTTCTTGCGTCGGATGACGCATCCTTCATCTCGGGCGACATGCTGTTTGTAGATGGAGGCATTACTTACGCGTTCTCGTAAGGGCGCGTGGAATTGGGGCCGGGATGACCCGGCGCCGACTTTAGGGAGGAAGACATGACACTTCAGAAATCACTCACGGGAGCGGCCCTTCTTTTGGCCAGCACCGCCATGGTCGCGGCGCCTGCCTTTGCCGACTTTTCGGACGACGTGATCCGCATCGGGATCATGAACGACCAGTCCGGCCCCTATGCGGACAATTGCGGTCCGGGGTCGGTCACCTCGGCACGTCTTGCGATCGAAGACCACGGCGGCGCGGTCAACGGTACGCCGGTCGAGGTCGTCGTGGCCGATGACCAGAATAAGCCGGATATCGGCGTATCCCTGGCCCTCAAGTGGATCGAAGAAGAGGGTGTGGACGCCATCGTCGGTTGTTCGGCCTCTTCCATCGCGCTTGCGGTTGCCGATATCATGGGCGAACAGAAAAAGCCCTATCTCGTCGCCGGCAGTGCAACCACGGAAACCACCAATTCCAAGTGCAACGCGATGACGACCAACTGGGCGTTCAACACCTACACCCTCGCCAAAGGGTCGGTGCAGGCCCAGCTCGATAAGGGGTTGGACAGCTGGTATTTCATCACCGTCGACTACACCTTCGGGAAAGCCTGGCAAGAAGATGCAACTCAGTTCATCGAGGCCGCCGGTGGCGAAGTTGTCGGATCGACCCTGCACCCGCTCGGCGCGACCGATTTCTCGTCGCAGCTCCTTCAGGCGCAAGCCTCTGGCGCGAAGGTGATCGGCATCGCCAACGCGGGGGGTGACCTTGCCAACGTGCTCAAACAGGCGCGCGAGTTCGGCATCCTTGGCTCGGAACAGGCGATTGCGCCGCTCGGCCTTCAGGTCAACAACGTGCATGCCATCGGTCTTGAGGCCACGCAGGGTCTGACAGTGTCGGCCCCCGCTTACTGGGCGATGAACGACGAGACCAAGGCCTTCACCGAACGCTACGGTGAAGCCTTCGACGACCGGTATCCGAACGAAAGCCAGCTCGTGACCTATTCGGCGGTGAACCACCTGCTGAAGTCCATGGAAGAGACCGGCTCGGATGACGGCGAAGCTGTCATGACGGCAATGCGTGACATGCCGATCACCGACATGATCTCGGACGGCGTGTCCATCCGCGCCGATGGTGTCATCAACCGCCCGATGATCAAGGTTCAGGTGAAGACGCCGGATACCTCGAACGGCGAGTGGGATTACTACGAAGTCCAGGGTTGGATCGACGCGGACGACGTGTGGCCGCCGCTGGAAAACAGTGAATGCCCGCTGGTCGAGTAAGGACGGAAACGGTGGGGCGGCTCCGAGCGGGCCGCCCCGCGTAATGGACGACGGAACCGTTGAGATGACGAAGCATATCAAGACCGTGACAGCGAGCCGGATTTCGCAAGAACCGGATCTGCTGGGCGAAAGCCCGGTCTGGGACGAGCAGATTGGCCGTCTTTATTGGGTCGACAGCGTTTCCCGGAAAATTCGCTATTACCACCCCGTCGACGATACCCATGGCGAAATCGCCGTGCCGTCGATGATCGGATCGGTCGGGCTGGGACAGCCCGGGCATCTGGTCGCCGGGCTGGTGGATGGCATCTATGATATCGAGATCGAAACAGGCGCCGCGACGCCTTTGTTCAAACCGGACCCGCCGAACGAACGGGTGCGGTTCAACGATGGCCGGATGGATCGCCAGGGGCGCTTCGTCTGCGGCGGTATGGGCATCTATGCCGAGCCGATGGGAGAACTGGTGCGGGTAACCGCGGGAGGCGAGGCCGAAGTTCTGGCCAATGGCGTGCGAATCTCGAACACCCTGTCGTTCAGCCCGGACGGGAAAACCATGTATTTCGCCGACAGCCTCGACCGCGTCGTGCGGGCCTATCGCTATGGCGACGGTGAGGAAGTGCTGACCGAACCCCGAATGCTGGTAGACACGAAACCCTTTGCGTCGGGGCCGGACGGAGCGACGGTCGACAGCGAAGGCTACATCTGGATCGCTTTGGTTCAGGTCGGCAAGATCGCGCGTTTCACGCCCGAGGGCGACCTGGACGCGCTGATCGAAGCTCCGACCGACATGCCAACCTGCATGTGTTTCGGCGGGCCGGATCTAGCCACGCTCTATGTCACGTCGATCAAGGATTCCGGATCGGGTCGCGCGATTTCGCGTCACCCGCTGGGCGGGCATCTATTCGCCATAGATGGGCTGGGGGTCACTGGGCTCCCTGAACCGAGACTCGCGGCGGCGTGACGGCGCCCGACAGCAACAAAGGACAGAAGAGTAAATGACCGACACGATTTCTTCGCTTCTGGCCCCGGCGAGCGTCGCACTGGTCGGGGCATCGGACGATGCGACCCGGATCGGAGGGCGTCCGCTCAAATACCTGCGCGAAGCAGGCTTTGGGGGCGCCGTGTACCCGGTGAACCCAAAGCGCAGCCGGGTGCAGGGGCTGAAGGCCTATGCCGATATCGCGTCTTTGCCAGAGGTGCCCGAAACCGCGATCCTCGCTCTGCCGGCTAGCGCGACGCTCGCCGCCGTCGAAGCCTGCGGTGACGCGGGCGTGGCATCGGCGACGATTTTCTCGGCTGGGTTCGCCGAGGTCGGGGAGGAGGGGCGCAAGCTCCAGGAGCGGATCGTCGACACGGCGCGGGATGCGGGGATGCGGCTTCTCGGGCCAAACTGTCTCGGCGTATTCAATCCGAGTGCGCAGTACTACGGGACGTTCTCGGTCATCTTCGACGGCAAGCTGGTGAAACCGGGATCGGTCGGCGTCGTTTCGCAAAGCGGGGCGTATGGGGCGCACCTGGCGCATTTGGCGCGTGCGCGCGGCATGGGGATCAGCAAGTGGATCACGACCGGCAACGAGGCCGACGTAGATGTCGCCGAAGCACTGCGCTGGATGGTCGATGACGCGGACACCAAAGTCATCATGGCCTATGCCGAGAGCGTGAAGGACCGCGATTTGTTTGTCGATGCGCTGGAACAGGCACGACGGAAGCGCAAAGCCGTGGTGTTCATGAAAACTGGCCGGTCGTCGGTGGGGGCCGAAGCGGCGGCGAGCCACACGGCCGCCCTGGCCGGGTCAGATGATGTGTTTGATGCCGTTTTGCGCCAATACGGGGCCTATCGGGCCGAGACCACGGCGCAGCAGATTGATGTGACCTACGCCTGTGCGTCGGGTCGGTTCCCGAAGGACAACAAGCTTGGCATTTTCACCATGTCTGGCGGCTTCGGCATTCAGCTCGCCGACGACGCGGAGGCCGTTGGGCTCGATGTCGCGCCCATGCCGGTAGAAGCGCAGGAGGAAATGCTGGCGGCTCTTCCCTATGCCTCGCCGCGCAACCCGGTCGATGCGACCGCGCAGGCGGTGAGCCAGATGGAGCTTCTGACCCAGTCGGTAAGCCTGATCATGCGACAAGGCGGATATGACATGTTCGCGGGCATTCTGGGCATCGGTCCGGCAAGTCCGACGTTTTCCTCGAAACTGCGTGAAGCCCTGACGGAAGCGGTGCCGAAACAAGACGATATCGTGCGCGGTCTGACCATGTCGGCCCCGAATGAGGCGGTGCGCGACTATGAGAACGACGGATTCCTCGTGTTCGAGGATGGCACGGCGCTTGCCAAGGCCTTTGGCGCGCTGGCGGGGTTTGGCCGGGCCTTCGATCGGCCGGTTGCCGATCGGGCCGCGCTTCATATGGACAAGCTCACCCTGTCGACCGGTCCGGTGAGCGAAGCCGGCGCCAAGGCGATCCTCTCGCAGGCCGGGATCGCGTTTCCCGAAGAGCGGCTGGTGAAGACCGGAGCCGAGGCTGCCCAGGCCGCCAGGGATTTCGGAACGCCCGTGGTCATGAAAATCTGTTCGGCTGACATTCTGCACAAGACCGAGGTGGGCGGCGTTGCCGTGAACCTTGCGGCGGATGAGGTCGAAGCGCGGGCAGACGAGATGCTCGCGGCCGTGGCCAAGGCCGCGCCGGGGGCGATGATCGAAGGACTGCTGATCGCGCCGATGGCGGGCGAGGGTGTGGAAACCATCGTCGGCGCCAGCCGTGATCCGGTCTTGGGCCCAATCGTGATGTTCGGCCTTGGCGGGGTCTTCGTCGAGGTGCTGAAGGATGTGACCTTCCGCGCTGCGCCGTTCGATGTAGACGAGGCACATCGCATGATCCGAGACATCCGAGGCTATCCGCTTCTGGAAGGGGTGCGGGGCGCACAGCGCGCGGACGTCGATGCGCTCGCCCGGCTGCTGTCGGACCTGTCGCGCTTTGCCTACGCGCACCGCGACGAAGTGAAGGGGGTGGATCTGAACCCCGTGCGGGTGTTGCCCGAGGGAGAAGGTGTCATCGCACTCGATGCGTTGATCGAATTTGGAGGGGACGACGCATGATTGTGACTGTAGAAACACTAGCCGACCGCGAGATGATCCGCGATTGCCTGTATCGCTATGCGCGCGGGGTGGACCGCGCGGACGAAGAGGCGCTGCGCAGTGCCTATTGGCCCGATGCCCACGATTGCCACGGCGCCTATGATGGGCCGATCGACGGGTTCATCGAATGGGCGCGCAAGGTCTGGGCGGCGAAGGCGCGCAACGTTCATGCGATCAGCAATATCCTCATCGAGTTCGAGACTGACACGGCCGCGCAGGTCGAAAGCTATTTCATCGCTCTGCAACGGGGACCGGCCCCGGATGGCGGCGAGACGCAATTCATGCTGGCGGGACGGTATTGCGACCGTTTCGAGAAGCGCGGCGAGGAGTGGCGGATCGCCGATCGCATGGTGATTTACGATTGGGTCGATGAACAGCGGGCGCCCGAGGCCGACGAGCCGACACGATTTGGCCCCCGCCAGCCGATTGGCGCGCCATTTCCTGATGACGTTATTTACAGGTTCAAGAAAAGGGCGGGCTGATGGCGAAACGTGAGTCCGAAACGCTGGTGCCGTCACGGCTTGTCGATGAATACAAAACCGCGATGCGGCACGTGGCGTCGCAGGTTGCCGTCGTCACCTTTCCCACCGAGGCCGGGCGCAATGGCATTACCTGCACCGCGATCTGTTCGGCCTCGACCGAGCCGCCGGCGCTGGTCGTGTCGATCAACCGAAGCACCGAGGCCTGTGACGCAATCGCCAAGGCCGGCGTTTTCGTGGTGAACCATCTCAATGAAGAGCAATCGGAGATCGCGCGTCAATTCTCAAGCTCGGGTAACGCGCAGCAGAGGTTTTCGGTCGGGTTTTGGTCGGTCGGCGAGACCGGCGCCCCGATCCTGGGAGCGGCCACCGCGAATTTCGAGTGCCGCGTCGAGAAGGTGATGGAGTTCGGTGAACACCGCATGTTCGTGGGCACCGTTGTCAGCGTGCAAATCGACGACGGAAGCGCGCTTTTGTATCGCGACGGGTTTTTCAGACGGCTTGTCGTCGAATAGATCGCTGCGGTCCGAACCCCGCTTTTTCACAAGTGTGAAAGTAAACATCAGCAGGTCGAATAATGTTGGACCGGGCCCCGGCGTGGGTCAGTCTGAAGCAAGCGCCCGGCACGAAAGAGCGACGGGCGAGGGAGGAAAAATGCTGGGACTAATGCAGGACAGGCAACTGCTTGTCTCTGGACTGCTCACACATGCTGAGCAGTACCATCCAGATGTAGAAATCGTGTCCAAGACCTGTGAGGGCGACATCGTGCGCTCGTCATATCGGGCGCTTGCGGCGCGGGTCCGGCAACTGGCTCGCGCGTTGGAGAGCATGGGCGTCAAACCCGGTGATCGTGTTGCGACGCTGGCGTGGAATACGCACCGCCACATGGAGTTGTATTTCGCGGTCTCGGGGATCGGAGCGGTATTGCACACCGTGAACCCGCGCCTGTTCCCGGAGCAGATCGACTACATCATCAATCACGGTGGCGCCAAGGTCCTGTTTTTCGATATTACCTTCGGCGATCTGGTCGGCACGCAGCGGGAGCGCTTCCACGCGGTCGAGAGGCTGATCGCCATGACCGATTCCGATCATCTGGCTGACATGCCGGAGGGCACGTTGGCCTATGAAGACGTGATCGCCGGGGAAGACGCGGGTGCCTTTGACTGGCCGGAGTTCGATGAAAAGACCGCGTCGGCGCTGTGCTATACCTCAGGGACGACCGGCAATCCGAAGGGTGTATTGTATTCGCACCGCTCGACCGTGCTGCACTCGTTCCTCGTGTGTCAGGCTGACGGGCTGAAACTGTCCAACCGGGACAGCACGCTGCTGGCCGTGCCGCTGTTTCACGTCAACGCCTGGGGCATCCCCTATGCTTCGGCCATGTGCGGTGCAAAACTGGTGCTGCCGGGGCCGCAACTGGACGGCCAAAGCCTGTTCGATCTGGCGAAAGAGGAGCGGTGCACGCTGTCGCTCGGCGTGCCGACTGTCTGGCTTGGCTTCTTCCAGCACCTCGATGCGGACGTGTCGGCCAAGGCCGACGATCTCTGTCTTGAACGCGTCGTGATTGGCGGTTCCGCGCCGCCGCGCGCCCTGATCCAGCGGTTCCGTGACATCGGTGTCATGGCGAACCAGGCCTGGGGCATGAGCGAAACCGGCCCGGTGGCAACCGTGTGCAATCTGCTCGCGCGCCAGGAAACACTGCCCGACGACGAACAGGTGAATGTTCTTACGCTTCAGGGGCGCGGTATGTACGGGGTCGAGCTGCGCGTCGTCGACGACGAGGGCAACATCCTCGATCGCGACGGCGTTACATCGGGCGATTTGCAGGTGCGCGGACCGTGGGTCACTTCCGGCTACTTCCGGGGCGAGGGCGGCGAGGTTCTGGACCAGGATGGGTGGTTCTCGACCGGGGACGTGGCGACGATCAACCCGGACGGGTTCGTGCGCCTGACCGACCGCTCGAAGGACGTCATCAAATCGGGTGGCGAATGGATCAGTTCCATCGACCTCGAAAACGCCGCCATGTCGCATCCGTCGGTTCAAGAAGCTGCCGTGATCGCGCGCCCGCATCCCAAGTGGCAGGAACGCCCGCTTCTGGTGGTGGTGCGCAAGACCGGGGCGGATGTCACCCATGACGGATTGACCGCGCATCTCGAAGGTCTGGTCGCGAAATGGTGGCTGCCGGACGACACGGTATTCGTGGACGAGCTGCCCCACACGGCGACTGGCAAGCTTCAGAAAATGAAGCTGCGGGAACAGTTCGCGGACTATGAATTGCCCGCCTGACCGGCGGCGCGAAGAAGGACGAAGATATGCCCAAGATCATTCTTGACGACCCGGATCAGACACTGGAAATGCTGCGCGACAGTGTCGCGACGCTGGCCGAACGTGTCGATGGTGCCGAGGTGTTTCGCGCCCGCCGTGCCAAGGATGGCGAACTGAACCGCGACCTCTGGTCCGAGATGGCAGCGGCCGGTTGGCTCGGTATCCTTCTGCCCGAATCCATGGGCGGCTCCGAGCTGGGTCCGGGTGAGCTTGCCGTTCTGGCCGAAGCCTTTGGCCGGGCGCTGATCACCGAACCCTTCGCGGCGCTTGCGGTGCTTCCGGGACGGCTTCTGGCGAACATTGGCGGTGAGGCCGCCGGTGGCATCGCAGGTGGCATTGCGGACGGATCGCGGATTGTGCCGCTTCTGTGGCAGAACACGCGCGGCGCGCGCACGCTGATGACACTGAGTTTTGACGGCACCCTCTCGGGTCAGGTCGATCTGGTGACCGCGGCCTATGCCGCGACCGACTATCTCGTTCTGTGCGAACAGGACGGGGAGATGGCGCTCGTCCACCTCCCAGCCGGGTGCGAGGGGATCTCCCTTTCCTCTCGCCCCGGTTTGGACGCCGCCCAGATCGGACAGGTGACGGCCAAGACCGTTTCTGTCGATGCGGGTTCTATCCTCGCCCGCGGAGCGACGCTCGACGCCGCCCTGTCCGATGCCGTCGAGATCACGCGCTTCGCGATGGCCGCCGAGCTGGCAGGTGTCGGCGCGAAGGCTTTGGAAGAGACCGTGACCTATACGAAAGAGCGGGTGCAGTTCGGCAAACCGATTGCGAGCTTCCAGGTCATTCAGCATCGGCTGGTGGATATGTGGGGAGACGCGGAGTTTGCCTGTGCCGCCGTGACAAATGCGGTCGAGATGATGTGCGACGCCACCCCTGAAGAGGCCGGGCGGTCTGTGCTCGCGGCCAAGGCGCGCGCGGGTGACAGCGCGGTGACGATCACGCGCCGGGCGATCCACCTGCATGGTGCGATGGGGTTCACGGATGAGTGCAATATCGGCCTCTACAACAAACGTGCGATCACGCTGAATGCAGCGCTTGGACAGGCCGAAGAGCTTCGGCTGGACTTCCTCGCGCGTGAAACGGCGGCTTGAAAGGAACGAAAATGCGAAACGAACTGATCAAAACCACGATTGAAGACCACGTGGCGGTCGTCACTCTCGACAACCCGCCGGTCAATGCGCAGTCGAAAGAGTTCATGGAAGAGCTGATCGAAATCTTCGACGAGCTCAACGAAACCAAGGGTGTGCGCTGCATCGTTCTGACCGCCGCGGGCAAGGTGTTCAGCGCGGGCGCCGATATCAAGATGCGCGCCAAGATGGCGAGCGAAGCAGTCGAGGGCGACACCTATCGCCACCTGCGCCGGGCGCGGGAGGTCGGTTTCGTCATAATGGAGTCGAATATCCCCGTCATTGCCGCGGTAAACGGTGCGGCCCTGGGCGCGGGCATGGGTATCGCGATCATGTCTGACATCATCGTTGCCTCGAACACTGCGAAATTCGGCCTGCCGGAAATCGACGTTGGCCTGATGGGTGGCGTGCGTCATACGCAGCGTGTGTTCCCTGTGGGGTTGACCCGTCGCATGGTTCTGACGGGCTGGCGCGTGCCGGCCGAAGAACTGTATCGCCGGGGCTTGATCGAAGCCTGCGTCGAGCCGGACGAGCTGATGGACACCGCGATGGAAATCGCGCGCGACATTGCTTCGAAAAGCCCGACCGCCGTGCGCAAGGCCAAGCGTGCGCTGAACACCGTGGAAACCATGGGTCTCAAGGACGGCTACCGGTTCGAACAGAACCTGACAGTGGAAATGACCCGCCACGAGGACAGCAAGGAAGCCATGCGCGCCTTCATGGAAAAGCGCACGCCCAAATTCTCGGATGAAATCTCATGAGCCAAGAGCAAGACTGGAACGCTCTGACGGACGAGGAATTTCGCACGATCTTTCGCGCCTGGGTCGATGCGAACTGTCCGGAGCATCTGCGCTTCATGCGCAAGCAGCGCCCGACCTTCGACGAGGTCGCCGAGTGGTATCACGCGTTGAACGACAAGGGCTGGTTGTCGCCCGTGTGGCCGGTGGAATATGGCGGCATGGGATTGGATGCGGGCAAGCATATTGTCTATGTCGAAGAGTGGGCCCGACTGGGCTGCCCGCGTATTCCGGACCATGGCATCGGGCTAACCGGTCCGCTTTTGATCGAGCATGGGACAGACGCGCAAAGGGCCGAGTTTCTTCCGAAAATCCTGACTGGCGAACATGTCTGGTGTCAGGGGTACTCCGAGCCGGGGGCGGGGTCCGACCTGGCCAGCCTGCGCACCCAGGCGGTGCGCGACGGTGACGATTTCATCATCAACGGCCAGAAGATCTGGACCACCCTGGCCCATTGCGCGAACTGGATCTTGCTGCTCGTGCGCACGACCAATTCGGAAAAACGCCAACACGGGATCACCGTGATCCTGGTTGAACTGTCGTCGCCAGGCGTGCTGGTCCGTCCGATCAAGAACCTGCGCGAAGAAGAGGACTTCTGCGAAGTGTTCTTCGAAAACGTTCGCGTGCCTGCCAGGAACGTGGTCGGCGAAGTGGATGCAGGCTGGGCTCTGGCGAAATCGGTGCTGGGACACGAGCGGATTTTTCTCGGGGCACCGTCGCGCCCGGAATACGCGCTCAAGCGGTTGGAAATTCTTGCCAGGGATCGCGGCGCGTTCGAGGACGCGGCGTTTCGGTCCCGTTTCGCGAAGCTGCGGCTCGATCTCTACGATCTCGGCTCGGCCTTCGAACGCTTTGCCAAGGTGCTGCGCGAAGGTGGGACGCTGGGGGCCGATGTGTCGGTGCTCAAGATCTTCTGTAGTGAGCTGTATCAGCGCATCACCGAAGAGATGCTGACCGTCGCGGGCGAAGAGGCCCGTTTTTATGACGATCTGATGGTCGGGGATCGGGGCATCGACGCGATGAACCTGTATCTCGACAGCCGCGCCCCGGCGATCTTTGGCGGGTCCAACGAAATTCAACGCACCATTCTGGCGAAAGCGGTGCTTGGTCTGCCTTCGGGCTAAGACGGGAAGGGAGGACAGGTGGCTCAATCGACGAATACTGCGAGCGGTTACGCGCTCGAAGCCCGGGGCCTGAGCAAGGCCTTCGGTGCGTTCTATGCGGTCAAAGATGTGGACCTGAAGGTCAAGCGCGGTTCGATCCACGCGCTGATCGGGCCAAATGGCGCGGGCAAGACAACGTGCTTCAATCTGCTTACAAAAACCTTAACGCCATCGGCCGGACAGGTGATTTTCGAGGGCAGGGACATCACGCGGCTGCGCACGGCACAGGTGGCACGTTTGGGGCTGGTCCGCAGCTTCCAGATTTCCGCAACGTTCCCGCATCTCACCTGTCTTGAAAACGTGCGTGTGGCGCTTCAGTCCGGCTTCGACAAGTCGTTCCGCTTCTGGTCATCCCTGGCGGCCATTCGTCCGCTCGATGCCCGGGCGATGGAGCTTCTGGATCAGGTGGGTCTGGCGGACCGCGCCGGTGCAAAGGCCACGGAGTTGTCTTACGGCAAGAAGCGCGCGCTCGAAATCGCCACGACGCTCGCACTCGATCCCAATGTCATGCTTCTGGACGAGCCGACCGCGGGTATGGGGCATGAGGATATCGAGCCGATCACGGACCTGATCCGCAAGGTATCAGAAGGGCGCACGACGCTCATCGTCGAGCATAACCTCTCTGTGGTTTCCAGTCTCTGCGAGCGAATCACGGTGCTTCAGCATGGCGAGGTTCTGGTCGAAGGCACCTATGACGAGGTGTCCAACAACGAAGATGTCATCACGGCCTATATGGGAGGCGTCGATGCCCTCTGATCGCAAACCCATCATGCAGGTCGAAAATCTCGAAGCGTGGTATGGCGAGAGTAAAGCGCTTCACGGGATGACTTTTGACGTCCACGAGGGCGAACTGGTCACTCTGATCGGGCGCAATGGGGCAGGCAAGACCTCGACCCTTCGTTCGATCATGGGGATCGTGGGCACCCGCACCGGGTCGATCCGGTTTCGCGATCAAGAGCTGATCCGCAAGCGGACGTATCAGATCGCGCGTGCAGGTATCGCCTATTGCCCAGAGGAACGCGCGATTTTCGCCGGGCTGACGGTGGCGGAGAACATGACGCTTCCACCCATTCTCAGCCCCGGCGGTTTGACAGATGCCCAGCTTCTGGAAGCCTTTCCGAACCTGAAGGCCCGCCGCAAGAGCGGGGGTAGCAAGCTGTCTGGCGGTGAACAACAGATGCTCGCGATCGCGCGCATCCTGCGCACCGGCTCGCGCTTCATCCTGCTGGACGAACCCAGCGAGGGGCTCGCCCCCGTGATCGTCAAAGAAATCGGCGCGCAGATCCAGAAGCTAAAGGAACAGGGCTACACTATCGTGCTCGTTGAACAAAATCTGCAATTCGCGCGCCTTGTCGCCGACCGCCACGTGGTCGTCGAAAACGGCGAAGTCGTGGACACGCTGTCGAACGAAGACCTGTCTTCGAACCTCGACCGCGTCAAAACCTATCTGGGGGTGTGAGAAATGTTTGATGGTGTCTCGACCCAACTCTTGTTCGGTCAGGTGTTGATCGGCCTGATCAATGGATCTTTCTACGCGATGCTGTCCATGGGACTGGCAATCATTTTCGGACTGATGTCCGTCGTGAACTTTGCCCATGGCGCACAATACATGCTGGGCGCTTTCGTCGCCTGGGCGTTGTTGAACTATCTCGGCATTCCCTACTGGGGCGCGCTGTTCATCGCGCCGGTGGTCGTCGGGGCCTTCGGGCTGTTCATGGAAAGGACGATCCTGCGGCCGATCCAGAACCTCGATCACCTCTATTCGCTGCTCGCGACATTCGCCGCGGTTCTCATCATCGAGGGGTTGGTGCGTCAGCAGTACGGTTCCACCGGGTTGCCCTATAACTCGCCGTTGCCGGGTGGGGTGAACCTCGGGTTCATGTTCATGCCGTGGTATCGGCTGTGGGTGGTTCTGTTCTCGATCGTGATCTGCTTCGGCACCTACATCCTGATCGAACATACCAAGCTTGGGGCCTATCTGCGGGCGGCGAACGAAAAGCCCGAGATCGTCGAGAGCTTCGGCATCAACGTGCCACGGATGATCAGCTTGACCTATGCCTTCGGCGTGGGGCTGGCGGGTCTGGGCGGGGTGCTGGCCGCCCCGATTTATCAGGTGTCGCCCTCGATGGGGTCAAACCTGATGATCGTGATCTTCGCGGTCGTCGTCATCGGGGGCATGGGCTCCATCCTCGGGGCGATCCTGACCGGATACCTCATCGGCGTGGTCGAGGGGCTGACCAAGGTGTTCTACCCCGAAGGTGCCAATCTCGTGATCTTCGTCATCATGATCTTCGCCCTGATCCTGCGACCCAATGGCCTGTTCTCGGGCAAGGAGGGTTTGAAATGAGCCGTTATCTCTGGCTTGCGGTCATCGCGGTCGCCCTGATCGCCGCACCGTTCTTCGTCTATCCGGTGCTGTTGATGTCGATCCTGTGCTTCGTCATCTTCGCCTCGTCCTTCAACCTGCTGTTGGGCTATGCTGGGCTTCTGTGCTTTGGCCAGGCGATGTTCTTCGGGACCGCCGCCTATGTCGCGGGCTTCATGCTGAAGACCTACGGTGTGTCGCTGGAAATCGCCCTTTTGTCGGGCATCGTGGTTTCGGCCGCCATGGGATACGTGGTCGGGATCATTTCGGTCCGCCGCAGCGGTATTCAGTTCGCGATGATCACGCTTGCGATTTCGCAGTTCGTTTACTTCCTGTTGCTACAGGCCGATTTCACGGGCGGCGAGGACGGGATGCAGCGTATTCCGCGCAGCGCGCTCTTTGGCCTTTTCGATGTGAGCGATCATCTGCATTTCTATTACGTCGCGCTCACGGTCACCGTGCTGGCCGTCGCGTTCTTCTACCGGGTTGTGCATTCGCCCTTCGGCGAAATCTTGCGCGCTATTCGGGACAACGAACCCCGGGTCGAAAGCCTTGGGTTCCGTCCCGAGCGGTACAAGATCATGGCCATGACGCTGTCCGCCGGGCTTGCGGGTCTCGCCGGTGCGCTGAAGGCGATGGTGTTCCAGTTTGCAACGCTGACCGATGTATCTTGGCCGATCTCGGCCGAAGTTATCCTGATGACACTGCTCGGGGGCCTTGGCACCCTGACGGGTCCGATGCTGGGCGCGGGCATCGTGATCCTGATGAACGATGAGCTGGCGCAGTTTGGTGAATGGGCGCTGATCACGCAGGGCGCGATCCTGTTGCTTGTAATCATCTTTTTCCGGCGCGGTGTCGTGGGCGAAACATCTGCGTTGCTGCGCAAACTGCGCACGCGCCGAGACCGTTCCTGAGCGCCGACACAATTCGAGAGGAGACAAGACATGGCTGATGCAAATGAAAAGGGCAGCGCCGAACGCGTTGACATCATCGTCGTCGGTGCGGGGTTCGGGGGCATGTATGCCGTCTATAAGTTCCGCGAGATGGGCAAGAACGTGGTCGGCATCGAAGCCGGGAGCAACGTGGGCGGCGTGTGGTATTGGAACCGCTATCCTGGCGCGCGCTGCGACCTGATGAGCGTGGACTACAGTTACGGCTTTTCACCCGAGATCGAACAGGAATGGACCTGGTCCGAGCAATTCGCGGCGCAGCCCGAAATCCTCGAATACGCCAATTTCGTCGCCGACCGGCTCGATCTGCGGAAAGATTTCCGCTTCGATACCCGCGTGACTTCGGCGATCTGGGACGAGGCGCGCAAACTGTGGGTCGCGACGACCGACACCGGCGCGGTTCTGGAAGCACCCTATGCGATCATGTCGACGGGACCGCTGTCGATCCCGAAAGATCCCGACATTCCCGGCATCGACCGGTTCAAGGGTGAACTGTACCGTGCCCAGAAATGGCCTCATCACGAGGTCGATTTCGCGGACAAACGGGTCGGCGTCATCGGTACCGGCTCGACCGGGATTCAGATCATTCAGGAAGTCGGGCGCAAAGCGGGCGAATTGTTCGTGTTCCAGCGCACGCCGAGTTTCACCCTGCCGATGCGCAACCGTGATCTGTCGCCCGAATACGTGGCCGAGATGAAGAAGCATTACCGCCAGATGCGTGCGGCGATGAAGATGAACCCGACCGGGGGCACGCGCCCGGTGACCTCGCGCCCATTCTATTCGCTTCCTCCCGACCAGCGCGAAGAAGCGATGGAGCAGGCCTGGCAAAACGGCGGGCACACATTCCTCGGGACCTTCGCGGACCTGATGGTCAACGAAGAGGCGAACGAGGCGGTGGCCGATTTCGTGCGTGGCAAGATCGGCGAGATCGTGGACGATCCGGAAACCGCCGAGGCCTTGAAACCGCGCGGTTACCCGATCTTTGCCCGCCGCCCCTGTCTCGATACCGAATACTACGAGACCTACAACCTGCCGAACGTGCATCTGGTGAACTGCAAGAAGGATCGGATTCTCGAAATCACCGAAAAAGGCATTCGCACCGAGAGCGGCGAGCACGAGCTCGATATGCTAATCTTCGCGACCGGATACGACGCCCTGACGGGCGCGCTTCTGGCCTTCGACGTGGTGGGCCGCAATGGGCTGACGCTCACGGAAAAGTGGAAAGACGGGCCGCGCTCGCACCTCGGGATCGCGATGTCGGGGTTCCCGAACCTCTTCGCCACGACAGGGCCCAACGGTCCCGCAGCGCTCGCCAATATCATCACGATCAGCGAGAACGACGTGGACTGGATCGCGGATCTGATCGCCTACATGGAGGACCACGACCTGTCGGCGGTCGAGCCGACGCAGGAGGTCGAAGACGCATGGATGGATCATGTCGCCGCGCTGGCCGCGCCGTCCTTGATCCGAAAGGCGAACACCTGGTGGGTCGGGGCCAACGTCAAGGACAAGCCAACCGGTCTGACCATGTTCGTGGGTGGCTTTGCGAAGTATCGCGAAGCCTGCGAAGCGGTGGCGGCATCGAATTATGCCGATTACAGCTTCGATCGCGTTACCGAGCCAGCGTAAGGTGAGAGCATGACCCGGACCTGTGCACTCGTCACCGGTGGAGCAGACGGGATCGGCTGGTCCATCTGCCAAACCCTTGCGGCGCAGGGATATCTCTGTGCCGTGGCGGACATCGACGGAGAGAAAGCGCGGGCGCGGGCGATGACGCTGGGGCTAGGCCACGTGGCGCTCACCGTCGACCTGTCGGATGTCAGGGCCGCACGCGCGTTGCCGGATCGGGCGCGCAGGGCGCTCGGGGACTTGCACCTGGTCGTGAACAATGCCGGTATCACCGACAACGCGGGGCGGACGATCCCCGATATGGACGAGGCGAAATTCAACGCCATCGTTGCGGTGAACCTCGACAGCGTCGCCGCGATCTGCCGGTCAGCGGCCAAGGTGGTGGGATCCACGGTCCGGATCGTCAACCTTGCTTCGGGCGCGTCGTTTCGGCCCCTGCCGCTGCGCGGACCCTACAGCGCGACCAAGGCCGGGGTCGTGGAATTGACACGGGCGCTGGCCCAGGAATGGGACGGCGCACCGGTGGTGAGCGCGGTGGCACCGGGATACATCCGCACGCCACTTGTCGAAGACCTGATCGCGAATGGCCGGATCGACCCCGAGGCTGTGGCAAAAGGTATTCCACGCGGACGATTGGGCCAATCGCAGGACATCGCAAACGCGGTTGGATTTCTCACAGGCGATGCGGGCGCGGTCATGAACGGTCAGTGCCTGTCGGTGGATGGCGGTGTGCTGGCGGCGGCCGGCGCGGGTTATGACCATCGGGATGGACAACCCGTGACGGACGGGCCGGCCCTTGTGATCGGCGAGGGGGCCTTGGCGACCGCGCTTTCGGCGACCCTCCCCGGTGCGCAACGCGTGGATGTGAGTGCGGCGCGTTTCACCTCGGACGCGCCGGTGGTCATGGTGATCGACGTGGCCGCGCCCGCGTGGTCTTCCCCCTTGGCGCAGCTTCGCAAGCTTGAAGGCGCGCGGGTCGCCACCGGCGCCACGGCCCCGGTTCTGTTTCTGTGTGAAGAGCGGGCAGGAAGCTCGGCCGAGCAGCGCGCATTGAACCAAGCGATCGGCATGTTCGCGCGGACCCGGGCGCTGGAAGAAGCGGAACGGGGCACGCGGATCAACGCGCTTGTCGTCCCGCAAGGCGACACGGACGTGGTCCCGTTGGCCGCATTTCTTCTTTCAGAGGCAGCGGATTACGTGCAAGCGCAGTCGATCCGACTGACCGCAGACTAGGAGCGCATCATGGCCGTTTTGTTCGACCCCCTGACCATCGGGGGCGTGACGCTGCCGAACCGGATACAGGTCAGCCCGATGTGCCAATACAGCGCCGTGGACGGCGTGGTGCAGGACTGGCACCTGATCCACCTCGGGGGGCTAATGCTGTCTGGTGCGGGGCTGGTCTTCGCCGAGGCCACGGCGGTTGAAGCGCGCGGGCGGATCACCCACGGGTGCCTCGGTTTGGAAAACGACGTGCAGGAGAGGGCGTTTACCGATCTCGTCGCGCGACTGCGACCCCTGTCTGAGGCCCGGATCGGTGTCCAACTGAGCCATGCCGGGCGGCGCGGCTCGGCCCGGTCGATCGCGGATCGTTCGAAAGGCGAAAGCCTGCCCCCCGAGGAGGGGGCCTGGCCGACAAGGGGTCCGAGCGCCCTGCCTTACAACGAAACCTGGGTCACCCCCGAAGAGATGACGCAGGACGACATCGACACGGTGATCGCGGCCTTTGCCGATGCGACGGCCCGCGCGGTGCGGGCGGGCGTGGATGTGGTCGAATGTCATGCCGCGCATGGGTATCTGTTGCATCAATTCCTATCGCCACGCACGAACCTGCGCCGCGATGCCTACGGCGGGTCTTTACAGAACCGGATGCGTTTTCCCTTGGCCGTCATAGGGGCCATGCGTGACACGATCCCGTCGGACCGGGCGCTTGGGGTGCGGGTCAACAGCACGGACTGGCACCCCGAAGGTGCGACGCTGGAGGATGCGGTGGTCTTCGCGAGAGAGCTGGAGGCGCTCGGCGTCGACTACGTGACCATGTCGGCCGGCAACCTGGTGCCCGACGCTGTCATTCCCAAAGCGACCCCCGGTCATCAGGTCGGCTTCAGCGAGCGGGTGAAGGCGGAAACGGGTCTGGCCACGGCGGCGGTGGGCCTCATCACCGACCCGCATCAGGCCGAAGACATCGTGAGCGAGGGGCGCGCCGATATGGTCGCCATCGCGCGGGGTTTTCTGGATAACCCCCGTTGGGGTCTTCACGCCGCCGCCGCCCTGGGTGTCGATGTGCCCTATGCGCCGCAATACATCCGCGCGCGACCGAACAACTGGACAGCGTTCAAACGCGTCCACCCGGAGGCGCGGGACGTGGTATCGACGCATCAGGCGGACCGCCCCTCGGGGTCGACATGGGACCGGCCAGATCAGCAGGGCTGAGGCCCTTCAGTCGGACGGTCGTTTCACACCGCAAAGTTAACAGGTCACCCGCACGCGTTTCAGGAATGTCACGCTCCCTTCAGGGACCAAGGGATGTCGTGCATGGGAAGGGTGATGATGAGCGAACGCGAACTGCACCGAGTTGAGGTGTTGGCGCAGGTCGATGATGGAGCGATACAATCGCCATCATTGCCAAGCTCTCCGAAGCCTGGCAACGTACCCCGTGCGCTGAGCATCGAGTCGGGTCGAATGTTGAAGTTTCTCTGCCTGCGGAAAACACCATGCCACCAAGGTTCTGAATCCGAAGTACGACGTTTTTCCCGGAGCTCTGTGACGTCGAGGTTTTGCGTGGTCTGTTTTTTCTCGCTGCACGTTTCCTGACGTCTTGTTCGGCTGGCCGTTTCCCGGCCCTGCGAGCGGGTTGTGGTGCGTGGCGTTTGGGGACAAAGTTCGGCGATGAGTGCGTTACACGATCACATGCCAGAGGATGGCACCTCGCATCCCTTGCCCGGCACCCGACCAATGGCGCCCGGGGATTGGCTGCGGCGGGATGAGCGCTTTGCCGAGCAGATGGCGGAACGCGATGACCTGGTGCTGAACCACCGTAACGCCGTGATCGCCTGCTTGCCCGAGGCAGAGGCGGCGGCGTCGGAATTGCTTGCGGAGGTCTGTGCAGAGATCGGGGCCGATGGGGAAAGCTTCACCAGGGCTGACGGCGTGGTGGTTTCCCTCGACGCCTCCGACCCCTTGGGGACCCTTGGCCGTCTTGTTCAGGAGGATTTCGCGATCATGACACGGGGACCGGAGGAGCACGTCCTGTCAGGGGGCGTCATTTGCTTTCCCTCGCGCTGGACATTGGCGGAGAAAGTGGGAAAGCCGCTGACCCGGATTCACGTCCCCGTGGCCGTCTATGACGCCCAGATCGCAAAGCGGGTGCAGCGGCTTTTCGACGGGGTGCAGGTGGAGCGCCCGATCGTGAGGTGGAACCATCTGCCCTATTCGACCGAGGTGCTACACAACCCGGCCCCCGAGCCTGCGGTCCCGTATGAGCCCGACACGCGCGAGAGCCGGACGCCGTTCTTGCGCAAAGAGCGCCAGGTCATCAAACGGCTGCCAAAAACCCGCGCGGTCGTGTTTTCAATCCACACGTGGATCACCCGCGGCTGAGCGGCCCTTTGACCGGCGACAGTGCTTTGATCTTGTCGCGGTTGGCGAGCCAGTCGGGTCGGGGATCGTCCGCGGCGAAGGGATCGACCGGAAGGTTCGTCACGGCGTTGTAGACGAAGAACGCGTTGGAGCGCGGGTCCGGCGTGATGTTGCCGTTCGAGCCGTGCAGGGTGTTGCAGTCGAAAAAGACCACGGTCCCGGTCGGGCCTTCGGCAGCGTCGAGGCCATAGTGTTTGACCATGCGCCGGATCGTATCGGGCTGCGGCACGCCGATCTCCTGCGCCTTCAGCGATTGCTCGTGGTTTGCGTCGGGGGTTTCCCCAACGCAGGCCACGAAATCGTCCTGCGATCCGGGGATCAGCATCAGCGCGCCGTTGAGTTTGGAATTGTCGGTTAGCAGCACCGAGGCGGAGACGGCGCGCATCCGGGGCAGGCCGTCCTCGGCGTGCCAGGTTTCGAAATCGGAGTGCCAGTAGAACTCCTTGCCCTTGAAGCCGGGTTTATAGTTGAGCCGGGACTGGTGCAGATACACGCGGTCGTTCAGCAGAAACTCGGCCACACCGGCAAGGCGGGTGTCGGCGGCGAGGCGGGCGAAGATGCTGGAGTGCGCGTCGAGACGGAATACCGTGCGTACCTCGTCCGAATTGGGTTCGGTGACGAAATCCGCCGGGCGTTGGGCCGGGTCGGTGTCGCGCAGCTTTTGCGCCGTGTCGACCAGCAGGTCGAGCTCGTCGATGGAGAACATGTCTTGGCGCACGAGATAACCGTTCTCACGGTAGTGGGCCGCTTCGTCGCGCGAAATCGGGGCATCTTCGGTCCAGTCCGACCAAAGCACCGGATCGCGGCGTTGAGTGATTTTTTCTTCTGTCGGAAGTCGTGTCGGGTAGGCGTCGATGCGCTGGGCACCGCCCAGGTCGATGTCCTGTTTCATGTCTAACCTCTCTGAAACATAAGTTCTATTTCTGCCCGTTGATTGGGCACTGGCTGGACAACGTGACATCTACCTGCCGGGTTCCGGGGTGACAACCTTTGTAAAGTCGGGTGGCCAAATCAGGGGGGCGGGGCTAGGGTCGCCGCGTCTGATACAAGGAGCGGCCATGTCCTTTACCCTCGCAACCTGGAACATAAACTCCGTGCGCCTGCGCGCCGGTCTGGTCGAACGCCTTTTGACCGAGGAAGCGCCGGACGTGCTTTGTTTGCAGGAGTGCAAGAGCCCGGTCGAGAAGATCCCGGTCGAGATCTTCAAAGCTGCCGGGTATGGCCACATGGTTGCGCGGGGGCAGAAAGGATACAACGGGGTCGCGATCCTGTCCAAGCTGCCGCTGAAGGACGCGGGTGATAAGGATTTCGCCGCGTTGGGACATGCGCGCCATGTGGCGGCGACGCTGGAAAATGGCGTGACGATCCACAATTTCTATGTCCCGGCCGGGGGTGACAAACCGGACCGCGCGGTGAACGAAAAGTTCGGGCAGAAGCTCGATTACCTCACCGAAATGCGGGATTGGTTTCATGCCGAGAAGCCCGAGAAAGCGATCCTTGTCGGCGATCTGAATATCGCGCCTCGTGAGGATGACGTCTGGGATCACAAGAAGCTTCTGCGGGTGGTGAGCCATACCCCGGTCGAGGTCGAACACATGGCCGAGACGCAGGACGCAGGCGCTTGGGTGGATATCACGCGGCAGGATATTCCCGAGGGTTATCTTTACAGCTGGTGGTCTTACCGTTCGCCGGATTGGAACGGGGCCGACAAAGGCCGCAGGCTGGATCATATCTGGGCGACGCCGGATATTTCGAATGCGGGGCACGGAAGCCGTATCTTGCGAGATGTGCGCGGGTGGGAGCAGCCATCGGACCATGCGCCGGTGTTCGCCACCTTCGATCTGTAACCCGCGACACCCTGTCGGGGTTGGCGCGGGGCGGTGCGACGCCCATATTGGAACCAACGTACATTTGAAGGAGCACAACCATGCTCGAATTGGGACAAACGAACGGAGCCGCCGATCAGGGCGGACACGTCAAGGAAATCTCGGAAGCCACGTTCATGGAGGACGTGGTCGAAGCCTCGAAAGAGGTGCCGGTCATCGTCGACTTCTGGGCGCCGTGGTGCGGGCCGTGCAAAACGCTGGGACCAGCGTTGGAAGAGGCCGTGAATGCCATGGGCGGCAAGGTAAAGATGGTCAAGGTCAACGTGGACGAGAACCAGGCGATCGCGGGCCAGATGCGGGTGCAGTCGATCCCCACGGTCTATGCCTTTGCGGATGGTCAGCCGGTGGACGGGTTCCAGGGCGCGCTGCCGCCGAGCCAGGTCAAGGAGTTCGTTGAAAAGATCGCCGGTCAGGGACCAGGTGACGGGCTGGCCGATGCGGTCGCCGCGGCAGACGAGATGCTGGACGCGGGCGAGATTGACGATGCGGCCCAGACCTATGCGGCCATTCTGGAAGAGGACGCCACCATCGCGGCAGCTTTTGCGGGGATCGCCAAGTGCCACATCGCAAAGGGCGAAGTGAACGAAGCCGAGGCGTTCCTGAACGGTATTCCCGCCGAGGTCAGCCACGCGCCGGAGATCGAAGCTGTCCATGCGCAAATCGAGCTTGCTCGACAGGCCGAAAGCGCTGGGCCGGTGGACGATCTGCGCAAACAGGTCGAAGCGAAACCCGACGACCACCAGGCGCGTTTCGACCTGGCGCAGGCGCTGCACGCTTCCGGCGATGCCGAAGGCGCGGTTGCTGAGCTTCTGGAACTATTCAAGCGGGATCGGGAGTGGAATGACGGGGCGGCCAAGGCGCAGTTGTTCACCATCTTCGATGCGCTCGCGCCGAATGATCCGGTCGTGCTCAATGGACGTCGAAAACTCAGCTCACTGATCCTCGTCTGAGATGATCCCACGCAACGCTCTTCCTGACGTGCTGCCGATCTTCCCGCTGCCCGGGGCGCTTTTGCTGCCTCGGGGGCGGTTGCCGTTGAACATTTTCGAGCCGCGATACCTCGCCATGTTCGATGATGCGCTCAAGACGGACGCACGGCTGATCGGGATGATCCAGCCCGCTGTCGCCTCGGGCGAGCGGTTGCACGCTATCGGCTGTGCCGGGCGGATCACGTCGTTTACCGAGACCGACGACAATCGCTACATGGTGCAGCTCACGGGCGTGAGCCGGTTTCGCGTGACGCAGGAAGTCGACGGGTTTCAGCCTTATCGCCGGGCCGAGGTCAGCTGGGACGGTTTCGAACGTGATCTGGGCCGGTCGGAAAAGGATGAGGGGTTCCAGCGCGAGCCCTTCCTCGACCTGCTGGCACGCTATTTCGATACCGCCGATCTTCGGTCGGATTGGGACAGCTTGAAAGAAGCGGAGGACGAGTTGCTGATCAATTCGTTGTCAATGCTGTGCCCCTTCGAGCCGGAAGACAAACAGGCGCTATTGGAGGCACCGTCGCTGACCACGCGGCGGGAGACCTTGGTGACATTGATGGAGTTTGCGCTCGCCTCCGGGCGGGGTGGGTCCGAGGGAGGACTGCAATGAGCGAAACGGTGATTGATCGACACATGCTGGAGGCACTCGTGTGCCCGATGACTCAGCGGCCGCTGGAATATGATCCGGAGAAGCAGGAGCTGGTTTCCAAGGCGGCCAAGCTCGCGTTCCCGATCCGGGACGGCATCCCGATCATGCTGGTCGACGAGGCGCGCAAGCTCGACATGTGACCCTGTCGTGCGGGCTGCGCCCGCGCAGGGTTTCGAGCGCGGTCCTGCGGTGCAGGACAGCGCTCCCTTCTGAAGGGGCCAGCCCCTTCAGGCTTCCCCAAAGCGTTCCGCCAAATACCTGGATCACTGGTTTCTGGCGGAGCGCGTGAAACGCTCACAAGATGCGCTGCGCCCCGCCTCACCCCTGTCTCGGGAACAAGGCGGGACGCATTAGGTATTTGGAAACCAGAGAAAGATCAGCGGTTACGCTGGTTCACTTCCTGAACGATGGAGAAGAGCCGGTCCGAGAGGTTTCCGACCTTCTTGAGTTCGCCGAGAACGACGGTGGTTTTCTGGCCCGTATCGTCCGTGATGATCCACTGCCGCAATTCGACCGGCTTGCCGGTGAACATCAGTTGGATGTTGCCGTATTCCGGGTGCTCGGGGTCCTGTGCCGTCACGGTCGTCGCGGTGCCGTCGTAGCTGTGGCCCATCACCATGCCGTCGCGGGTCAGGTCCACGTTCTTCGCGAGGATCAGGTTCAGGGGGGTGCGGGCGAGGGGATATTGCTCGGGCCCGGTGTTGGATTTCGCGTCGAAGATCGCAAGTTGGCCGGTGGCCGCGAGGACCAGTGTTTCTTCGGGCGGGTTGTATTCGAAGCGCGCGCGCAGGGGGCGCTTGATGTAGATCGTGCCGGTCGAAATGGTGCCGTCCGCGTTGATCTGCGTGAATTCGGACTGGGCCGTGGTGAGGCTGTTGAGGTACTGCGAGATCTCGTTCAGCGACAGTTGCTGAGCCATGGCCGGAAGCGGCAGGGCGGCGAGCGCGAAGGCGGCGGCGGTAAAGAAGCGTCTGTTCATATGTCTCATTTAATCCTGAACGCGCGGGAATCCATCCCGGTTTCGTCCAGATAGGCAAAACCCGGCCTGATAGGCGATATCAGGCCGGGTTTTGTGGATCGCTCGGTGCGACGTTATTGTTCCGGGATCAGAATTTCGCGTTTGCCGACGTGGTTTGCAGGCGAGACGAGCTGTTCGTCCTCCATTTGCTCCACGAGGCGGGCGGCCTTGTTGTAGCCGATGCCAAGTTTGCGCTGGATGTAGGAGGTCGAGCATTTGCGGTCCTTGATGACGATGGCGACCGCCTGGTCGTAGAGCGCATCTTCGCCTCCTGTGTTTCCGCCCGTGTTGAGGCCGAGAACCGCGTCGATGTTGTCGGCTTTCTCGTCATCCGGACCCTCGACCACGCCGCCGATATATTCGGGCGGGCCAAATGTCTTGAGGTAGGAGACGATCTCTTCGACCTCTTCATCCGAGACGAAGGGTCCGTGGACGCGGGTGATTTTCGCGCCGCCGGCCATGTAGAGCATGTCGCCCATGCCGAGGAGCTGTTCGGCACCCTGTTCGCCAAGGATGGTGCGGCTGTCGATCTTCGAGGTGACCTGGAAGGAAATCCGTGTCGGGAAGTTCGCCTTGATCGTGCCGGTGATGACATCGACCGAGGGGCGTTGGGTGGCCATGATGAGGTGGATGCCGGAGGCCCGCGCCATTTGGGCGAGGCGTTGGATGCAGGCTTCAATCTCCTTGCCCGCAACCATCATCAGGTCGGCCATCTCGTCCACGATGACGACGATGTAAGGCAGCTTCTCGGGCGCGAACTCCTCGGTCTCGAAGATCGGCTCGCCGGTGTTTTCGTCAAATCCGGTCTGGACTGTGCGGCTGAACAATTCGCCCTTGGCCAAGGCATCAGCGACGCGGCCGTTGTAGCCGTCGATGTTGCGCACGCCCATCTTGGACATCTTGCGATAGCGCTCTTCCATCTCGCCCACCACCCATTTGAGCGCGACGACTGCCTTTTTCGGGTCGGTCACGACGGGGGAGAGCAGGTGCGGGATGCCGTCGTAGACAGAAAGCTCCAGCATCTTGGGGTCGATCATGATCAGGCGACATTCCTCTGGCGTGAGCCGGTAGAGGAGCGACAGGATCATCGTGTTGATCGCCACCGATTTACCCGAGCCGGTGGTGCCCGCGATCAGAAGGTGGGGCATCTTGGCGAGATTGGCGACGATGGGATCGCCACCGATGTCCTTGCCCAGCGCCAAGGGGAGCTTCTGGTTCGAATCGCCGAAATCGCGAGCCGACAGGATTTCGCGCAGGACGACTTTTTCGCGGTTCGCATTGGGGAGTTCGATGCCGATGACGCTGCGCCCGGGCACGGTGGAAACACGCGCGGACAGTGCGGACATGGAGCGGGCAATGTCGTCGGCAAGCCCGATCACGCGGCTGGCTTTCAGGCCCGGCGCGGGTTCAAGCTCGTACATCGTGACCACTGGGCCGGGGCGCACCGAGACGATTTCGCCTTTCACGCCGTAATCATCGAGTACGGTTTCCAGCATCCGCGCGTTCTCTTCCAACGCTTCGTCCGAAAGGTGATGACGTTCGATGTTGATCGGGTTGGTCAGGAGATTGAGCGGCGGCAGCTCGAACTCGGCGTGAGGACTATCGGCGAAGTCGAGCGAGGGCTGGGCCTCGGCCATGGCCCGCGACGACGGTTTGATGGCTTTCTTGGGCGCGTGCTGCACGACCTTCTTCGGCTCAGGCATCGGTGGCGGTGTGTGCGTCAGCTCGACCGTGAAATCGGCTTCGTAATCCGGTTCGAAGTCGGCTTCGGGGGCCGGAACCCAATCGGCCTCAGGCGTATCTTGGTAACTGCGCATTGCAGGGTCGAGAGACAGGGGCTCCTCTTCGATCGGATCGGTCAGGGCGAGCGGTTCGCCGTCCACACGGGCGAAGATGTTGGGGTCTTCGACCGGCGGTTCGGACGGCATCTCATGCGCCATGGCTGGCGGTTCGCTCCGCTTGACCGGCGGTTCGGCACGCAGGACCGGGTCCACGCGCATGACCGGCGAGGGTGTGCGGGCCTTGGCCCGAGCCGCTGCGGCGGCGATCATCTGCGAGGTGGAGGGTTCGACATAGTCCTCTTGCTCCTGAGCCACGGGAACGCCCGCCATCTGGGCGGTGCGGTTTTTCAGTGCTGATGCGATCTTGGCCGAGATGCGGTCGGGGCTCTGCGGCTCCGGGTCTTGCCCGTGGAAGGTATTGTCCATCAGCTCTGGTTCGGGTTCGGGCTGACGCTTCATCAGTCCCGGCATACGCGACAGAAGGCCACCACGCGGGGCCGGATCGGCTTCGGGCATCGGTTGAGCCTGCGGTTGCGGGGCAGCTTGCATCGGCTGCTCCATCGGCGGTTCGGCCCGGATCACGCGCTTGTGGCTGAGCGGCGGCGGGGCATCGAAGGTATCGTCGCCGTCGACCAAGGGCTGGTCCGCGTATTGGGTCCAGCGGGACGTGTTTTGATGGCTGGCCTCCTTGCGCTCCTTGGCCGAGCGGGCAAGGTTGGCGGCGCTCGCGGCCCCGGCAAAAGCGCCTTTGGCGGCCCCTGCGGCGCCCAGTCGGCCCAGTTTCAAGGCCCCGGCATAGGTCATGACCACGCCGAGGATCAGGAAGCGGCCAATACCGGCGATCTCGTAGCGGGTGAAACCGAGCGCGAAGGCGCCGACGATGAGCGTGAGCCCCGATGCGAGGATCGCCATGATCTTGAGCCCCAGGGCGGCGGAGCCGGGGAGAACGCCCAGCACGGCGCCGAGAACGGTATCGCCAAATAGACCGCCAAGACCGAAGCTATGTGTCCAATGTGCCGGCGGCACGAGGGTCGAGGCATAGACCGAGGCGAGTGCGATGGCGATCGGGGCGAAGATCGCGCGGGAGACGAGCCGCTCTTCGTCACGGTGCAGAATGAAGCGGAGGCCCCAACCTGCGAAGGCCACGGCAAAACCCCATGCCCCCAAGCCGAGAATGATGGCCAGCGGCGATGCGATGGTCGCGCCGACGATGCCGAGCGCGTTCTGTGCCGGGCCTTCGGTGGCGGACATCCAGCCGGGGTCTTCGGAGGAGTAGGTACCCACGATCAGGGCGAGGATGATGCCGACGGCGAGAAGGCCGAGACCGAGCAGTTCCTTGCCCCGTCGTTCGATCATCGCCTGCGTGGCTTCATCGAAAATCGGATCTCGTTCTCTGACCTGGTATGCCATGTGTGTCCTCGTCCTCAATCACGGAGGCAATCGCGCATCGTCTCAAGTGCGCGTTGCATCTCTTCTTTCGGGGCGACAAGCGCCACTCTTATGTATTTTTTGCCGGGGTTTTCCCCGTTCACGTCGCGAGCCAGGTAGGCACCCGGAAGAACCCGGATACCGGTCTCGGTCCAAAGCTTCATCGCGGCGGCTTCGCCGTCCTCGACCGGAAGCCACAGGAAGAAACCCGCCTGCGGGGGGAGATAGCCGGGGTAGTCGGCGAATACCTCGTCCGCGATGGCGAATTTTTCCTGGTAGAGCGCGCGTGAGGCTTCGACGTGGGCCTCGTCCGCCCAAGTTGCGGTCGCGGCATGTTGCAGGGGAAGCGGCAGCGGCGCGCCGGCGTAGGCACGCAGTTGTTTGATCGCGGAGATGTTGTCCGGGCCGGAGGCGACGAAGCCTGAACGCAGGCCCGGCAGGTTCGAGCGTTTCGAAAGTGAATGGAAAATCACAACGCGCTCGGGGTGCGCGCTGAACTCTTTCGCGACTTCCATCGCGCCGGGTGGCGGCGTGTCGCGGTAGATCTCGGAGTAGCATTCGTCCGCGAAAATGCGGAAATCGTATTTTTCGGCCAGCGCGATGAGCGAGGCCCAGTAGTTGTGATCCGCCACGGCCCCCTGCGGGTTGGTGGGCGAACAGACATAGGCAATGGCGGTTCGTGTCAGCACCTCGGGGGGCAAGCTCGCGTAGTCCGGCAAGAAACCGTTGTCCGGTGTGGCAGCGACGAAGACCGGTTCTGCACCGAGGGTCGCCGCGGCGACGGCGTAGACCTGGTAGAACGGGTTCGGGATCAGAACGACGGGCTGTTTGCCGCGGACGGTTTCCGGGCACAGCGCGAGCGCCGCGTTGAAGAGCCCTTCGCGGGTGCCGTTCAGGGGCATGACCTCGGTGTCGGGGTCGAAGGAGACGCCATAGCGGCGATTGGCCCAATCACAAAAGGCCTGGCGCAACTCGGGTGTGCCGTCGTTCGGCGGGTATTTCCCGAAATCGACGGTGCTCTGCGCGATGATGTCGCGGATGAAGTCCGGCATCGCATGTTTCGGTTCGCCGATGGTCATATGCACGACCTCTCCGCCCGGCGCATGTGCGTCGAGAAGGCTCCGCAGCCGCGGAAATGCATATTCGGGCAAGCCGGAATACCGCTCGGGAAACGCTGTCATCGCGTCAAGTGCCTGTTGCTGCCTCAAGGATCGGGGTCATTTCGCCCCGTATTTTTTCTCACGATAGACCGCGAGAGGCGACAGGTCCAGAAAAAGACAGGAATCCGTGGGGTTACAGTGCCGGTTATGTGGCTTTTAGGCCAAAGCCGCCTCTGCGGCGGTGCCGAGCCGCGAGAGACGTTCCTCGCCCATGGGATGCCCGATGAACATGATGCCTGCGCTGGGCGTGCCGGTGGGGAGCGTCAGGACCGCGCCGTCGAGCAGGTTGCCATAGCGCGTATTGTGCAGGGTGAGCAGGTTTTCGGTGACGTAATAGTCGTGATCCGTGAGCAAGCGGTCAACGTTCGGCGGCATGTTCGGCGTGGTGGGGAGGATGATGGCGTCGTAGCCGGCGACCTGGGCACGCACCTTTTGGCGGATGGCGTCAAGCCGCTGCCACGCGGCGACGTAATCTGCCCCCGCAACCTGACCGCCTGCCCGGAACCGTTCGCGGATCTGTGCGAACATGGCGTCGGGGTTCGCTTCGATCACCTTGCGCCATGTGCCGTAGGCTTCGGTGGTGTAGAGCACGCCAGACAGGCTTTGCGCCTCGTCCAGCTCGGGGATGGTGGCGTGGGTGATTTTGGCCCCGGCCGCGGAGAGTTTGGTGAGTGCGGCCTCGAAGGCGGCGCGCGGTATATCCCGGGTGCCGTCCAAAGCGTTATCAAGGACGAGCAGCGACGATCCACGCAGGCTGGTGTCGTTCAGGTCTGCGGGCCCCCGGCCTTCCATTGCGGCCAAAAGAAGGGCCGCGTCTTCGACCGAGCGGGCCAGGGGTCCGATGGTGTCGAATTTCGCGCAGAGCGGCACGGTGCCGGTCAAAGGCAAGCGGCCATGGGTGGTTTTCAGGCCGACGAGGTCGTTCCATGCGGATGGCACGCGCACCGACCCGCCGGTGTCCGATCCGATGGCACCTGCGGCGAGACCAAAGGCAACAGAGGTGCCCGCCCCCGAGGACGACCCGCCCGGTGCAAGGGCGGGGTTGTTCACGTTCAGTGGCGTTTCGGTCATCGGGTTCAGGCCAAGTCCGGAGAAGGCAAGCTCGGACATATGGGTCTTACCCAGGCAGACAAGCCCTTGGAATGTCGCTTCTTTCAGAACGTCTGCATCGGTGTCCGGCACGCGATTCGCAAGAAGGCGAGAGCCCGCTTCGGTTGGGACGCCCGCAGTGTCGAAGAGGTCTTTCCACGAGATTGGCACGCCGTCGAGCGCGCCGCGCCGGGCGTTGGTCCGGGCGCGATCTCGCGCGGCCATGGCTTCGGCGAGTGCGCGGTTCCGGGTGGTCCGGGCGTAGATGTGGGCGGCGTCGTCATGGGCTTCGATGGCCTCCAAAAAAGCCTCGGCCAAGTCGACAGGGTCAATGTCACCCGCACCGATCCCGCGCCCCAAATCCGCCGCTGTCATTTTTCGCCAATCCATCGTCCGCCCTTCCGTTTTGTCGCAGGCTAGTCGCGCTGGCGTGCATGGACAATCCCGCGCGATCGTCGCACAAAGCGGCATGGCTTTTGACACCGATATCGTGATCGTTGGCGGCGGGCTCAACGGCCCCGCTTTGGCATTGGCACTTGGCGACGCTGGATTCGCGGTTACGGTGATCGACGCGCTGCCCGCAGGCGCACGCGGCGAAGATGCTTTCGACGGGCGCGGCTATGCGCTGGCGCTCGCATCGCAGCGGCTTTTGAAGGCGATCGGTGTCTGGCCCGCGGTGGCCCAACACGCGACGCCGCTCTTGGAGATCAAGATTTCCGACGGCAAGCCCGGACAGGGGCCAGGGCCATTTGTCCTGGAATTCGATCACGCCGAGATCGACGAAGGGCCGATGGGCTACATGGTAGAGGACCGGTTCCTGTCGCGCGCGCTTCTGGACGCGATGCGCGATCATCCGAAAGTCACGCTTCTGGATGAGACGACGGTGGTTGGGCAGGAGATCGGGCCGGCGAGCGTGGCGGTCGAGCTTTCGAACGGGAAAACCCTGACCGCGTCGATGATCGTGGGCTGCGATGGGCGACGTTCGGGCGTTGCGGAGCGAGCCGGGATCGGACGCACGGGGCATGATTATGGGCAGACCGCGCTGGTCTGCGCGATCAACCACGCGCTGCCGCACCATGGCACCGCGCACCAGTTTTTCATGCCGGCCGGGCCGCTTGCGATCCTGCCGCTACCAGGGAACCAATGTTCGATTGTCTGGACAGAGAGCCACGACGAAGCTGCACGCATCAATGGGCTGGATGACGACGGGTATCTGGAGCATCTGCGCCCGCGCTTCGGGGATTTCCTTGGAGCGATTTCGCTGGCCGGGAAGCGGTTCACCTATCCGTTGAACCTGACCGTCGCGAAAGCCTTCGTGTCCGACCGACTGGCCCTGGTCGGGGACGCGGCGCACGGGATGCACCCGATCGCGGGGCAAGGGTTGAACGCGGGGCTGAAGGACGTGGGCGCGCTGGCAGAAGTGCTGGCGCTCGCGAAACGCCGGGGCGAGGATTTCGGTCGGATCGACGTTTTGGAGCGTTACCAGCAATGGCGGCGGTTCGACGTGGCGCAGATGGTGGCCGCGACGGAGGCGACTAACCTTCTGTTCTCGAATGACAATTTCATTCTTCGTGCCGCGCGGGACCTAGGCCTCGGGGTCGTGAACGCGATGCCGGGTCTGCGCCGGGGTTTCATCCGGGAAGCCGCCGGATTGACCGGCGACGTTCCGAAACTACTGCAAGGCCGCCAGATCTAGGGCGTAGACACAAAAACTGTCAAACCGGTGGCGGCTGGCTTATGGGCCTACGCCCTAGATCTTGCCGCAGGCCCGGAGTTGCGTGTCGTAAACGACGGCGCGCGCGCCGACTTCACCTGAAATCCGCATAAGCCAGGACTTCGACTTGAAGCTGCCACGCTTATAGCCTGCGCGGCCTTCGTGATAGGCGAGGTAGTGGTTGCGGGCGTCGGTTTTCGGGATGCCGAGATCGGCTTCGGTTTGGTGCATGTACCAGCCGATGAAATCCGTTGCGTCGCGGATATTGTCCCGCTTGGCCCGGCGGCCGCCTTCGGTTTTCTGGTAATCGCCCCAGGTTCCGTCGAGCGCCTGGGCATATCCGTAGGCCGAGCTTTGACGGCCCATCGGGATGACGCCGAGCGCAAATTTCATCGGGGTGCGGTTGTTCCCGATAAACTTCGACTCCTGGTAGATGATCGCCATCTGCACGGGCACCGGCACGTCCCATTTACGCTCGGTCGCCTTCATGGCGCGGAAGTATTTCGGGCGCTCCTTCACGATTGCACAGGCATCATCAAGGTTGCGCGGCGCGGAGTAATTCCGGCCACAGGATACCATCGCCGCAAGGACGAAGATCATAAGGGTAGCGCGAAGAAAGCTGCTCATCTGCCTCTCGCTATGTTTTTTTTCGACCATACCGCAAACCGGGGGGTTTGGGAATGGTGGTCTCGGTGGTCAGACGAAAAGCGCCAACGTGAGCGGAAGCGCGATGACTGACAGAACCGTGGAGACGACGACCAGACCCGCGACGCTGTCACTATCGGCACCGTATTTTTCGGCAAGCATGTAGGAGGTAACCGCGACCGGCGTGGCAAGCTGGACGGTCAATACCGCCATGGCGGTCGGATCGAGGTCGAACGCCTGTGCCGTGACCCAGCCGATCCCGACGCTTACCGCGACTTTCACGATGGCGAGGATCAAGGCGCGCCCGAGACCTTGCGGATGCAGGCGCGCCATGGCGACACCGAGGGTGATGAGCATGACCGGAATCGCGATCTGACCAACGAGGTCGAGGGCGTTGGTCAGGAATGTCGGCGTCTCCCATCCCATGGCGAGAAACACGGCACCAAGGAGTGTCGCGAAGACGAGTGGCTCTTTCGCGATGGTTTTCAGGTTGGCACCGCCCGCGACGAGGTAGATGCCGAAGGTGAAGCTCAGGATCGCCATGACGGCGAAGACCACGACCGCGTAGCCAAGACCGGCATCGCCAAAGGCAAAAAGCGCGAGCGGAAGGCCCAGGTTGCCGGTGTTGCCGAAGATCAGGGGGGCAAGGAACGTGCGGGTGTTCAGCTTTGCCAGCTTGACGATGAGAAAGAACACCAAGGTCAGGGCCGCATAGCCAACCAGTGCGGCGAGCGAGAGCGCGGTGAGCGCGGCCGGGTCAATCTCGGTCTTCATCAGGGCCGTGAAAATCAGGGCCGGGACCGAAAGGGTCATCGCGAGTCGGGTGATGAATTCGATTCGGTATTCGAATCCGAGTTTGACCCAGATGAAGCCGATTGCCGCCAGAATGAAGACTGGCGCGACGATTTCGAGAACTGTAAGTGCGAGGTTCACAATCTGTTTCCCTGATTCCCGCCCCACTTGATGGACAGGGCCAATGTGAGCGACTAGTAATGGAGCAGGGGCTAGATAACTATGCTGAAAACACACGCCAAATATCACCTTGGCCAGGTCGTGCGCCATAAGAAACACCCGTTCCGGGGTGTGATCTTTGATGTGGACGCTATGTTTTCCAATACCGACGAATGGTATGAGGCGATACCGGAGGACAGCCGTCCGTCGAAAGACCAGCCGTTTTATCACCTCCTGGCCGAGAACGATCAGAGCTACTACGTGGCCTATGTCTCGGAACAGAACCTTGTCGAAGATTACTCAGGCGAGCCGGTAAACCACCCCGATCTCGACGATCTTTTCGGAGATTTCGAGGATGGTCATTATCCGCTGCACTTTGCGCTGAACTGAGCTTTCCCGATACCGGACACGAAAACACCCGCCGTCTTGGCGGGTTCTTAAGCTCAGAGCAGCTTGGATAAGAACCTCGGTGCCGCGCACTGGGTGGGGGCTGTTACACGCGACACCGAGGGAAGCTTTTGCAGCTACGAGGATGAGTTTCACTCTGCATTCTGTCCCTGTTTGGGAACCAATCGGGCAATTTGGGGGCATTTTGTCCCGGCTTGGTTAATGGCGTCCGGGTCGCAAACGGGGTTATCCGGGTCAAAGTCCCGTTACGGGGTGGCCTCAAGCTCTTCGAGATCGAGGGAGAACGTCACGGTATTGCGCAGGCCGTCGCGCTCGTATGTCAAATCGTGAGACAGTTCGTGAATGATCGACCAGCCGAACCCGCCCTCCGGCAGCGTCTCGACCGCGCCTGTCACATCCTGATCGCGTCGTTTCGGCACGACCCCGTCCGGCATGGGAACACCGTCATCCTGGATCTTCATCCAGAGATATGCCCCCTCCAGCCAAGCGTCGATTTCGATCAGTCCGGGGCGCTGTGCGGCATAGGCATGTTCGACCACGTTGTTGAGCACCTCCGCCAAGACGATTTCCGCCAATCCCTTGGCGTCATCCGAGAGCCCCATCCCCGCAAAGGCGCCCGCCGCCGTGGACAGGGCGCGGCGCACCTGTTTTTCACCGGCCGGGAAGACAAGACGAAGCCCCGCGTTGCCAGAGAGATTGCCCGTCATACCGCGGTCGCTGGCATGGCCGACGAAGTTCAACGCTTCAGCCTGCATCCGCCACATCGCTCCAGATGGCCGCTACGCTGGGATGGATCGTGAAGACCCGGTCCATGCGCGTGAGGGCAAAGACCTTGGCCACGTTCCGCGTCAGTCCGGCAAGTTCGAACCTGGCCGGTGATCCCGCCTGTTTCATCGAGGCGACGACGGCGCCCAGGCCGGAGCTGTCGATGAATTTGACATGGGAGAGATCGAGCACAACCCGGCCCGGCGCGCCCGTGACAAGGTCGCGCATACGATCCTTGAACTGGATCGCGACCGCAGCGTCGATGCGCGTCTCCATCACGGTGACGATCCGCGTGTCTTGCTGGTCCAGCGTGGTCAGCTCCATTGCCTTTCTCCTTCACCGGCGTTTTGATAAGCCGACACTAGGCGCGCTTCGTTACCATTCGGTAAGCGCCGCCGGAAAAGACCAGGGAGACACGATATGGAAGAGGTCGTAATCGCAGGGGCCGCACGCACGCCGATGGGCGGGTTTCAAGGTGACTTTGCAAGCGTCACCGCGGCCGATCTGGGGGGCGTCGCCATCAAGGCCGCGCTGGGCGACGCGGGCGTCGATGCCGGCAAGATCGAAGAGCTCCTGATGGGCTGCGTCCTGCCTGCTGGACAAGGTCAGGCGCCTGCGCGGCAAGCGGGCTTTGCGGCTGGGCTGGGCGAAGAGGTGCCCGCGACGACGATGAACAAGATGTGCGGGTCGGGGATGAAGACCGCGATGGTCGCCTTCGACCAGGTGGCACTGGGCCAGACCGGGATCATGGTCGCGGGCGGCATGGAGAGCATGACCAACGCGCCCTACCTCCTGCCGAAAATGCGCCAAGGGGCGCGGATCGGGCATGGGCAGGTCATCGACCACATGTTCCTCGACGGGTTGGAAGATGCTTATGACAAGGGCCGGTTGATGGGCACCTTTGCCGAAGATTGCGCAGAGGCGTTCCAGTTCACTCGGGAGGCGCAGGACGAATATGCCATCGGGTCGTTGAACGCGGCCCTGGAGGCCGAGAAATCCGGGGCGTTCGAGGGAGAGATTGCGCCGGTGACGGTGAAGAGCCGCAAGGGTGAGGTGCAAATCACCACGGACGAGCAACCCGCCAAGGCGCGGCCGGACAAGATTCCTTCGCTGAAGCCCGCGTTTCGCGAGGGCGGCACGGTCACGGCGGCCAATTCCTCGTCGATCTCCGACGGCGCGGCGGCGTTGGTCATGGCGTCGCGCAGGGCGGCGGAGGCGTCGGGGCTGAAGATCCGGGCGCGGGTTCTGGGCCATGCATCCCACGCGCAGGCACCGAAGGATTTTCCAACGGCCCCCGTGCCTGCGGCCAAGAAGCTGCTCGAACGGATCGGCTGGGCCAAGGAAGATGTGGACCTGTGGGAAGTGAACGAGGCTTTCGCGGTGGTTCCCATGGCTTTCATGCAGGAGATGGGGTTGTCGCGTGACATCGTGAACGTGAACGGCGGCGCTTGTGCGCTGGGCCATCCCATCGGTGCCTCCGGCACGCGGATCATCGTCACGCTGCTCAATGCGCTGGAAAAGCGCGGGTTGAAGCGTGGGGTGGCGGCGATCTGCATCGGCGGGGGCGAGGGCACTGCTATCGCGATTGAGCGGGAGTGATCGCAACGTCACGTTTGGTGGGTCGCGGACGGCGCCGCATGGTTCTCCCGTCACGCATGGGAGGACAGGATGTCGAAGGTGAAACTTCTCTGGGGATTGACCAAGGTCTTGTTGCCGGACGGCATGACCCGGTTTCTGTATGGAACCCGGTTGCCGGTGGTTGATGGGCGTCGGATCGATGCCAAGGCCCAGGCTGCGAGCGAATTGGTGGACCTTCTCCGCGACAGTAGCGAAATGCCGTCGCTGGAAGAAAGCCGCGCGCAGCTCGACAAGCTCGCGGAGAAGCTCGACCGGCCCTGTCCGGCAGAGGTCGTCAAGACCGATGTCATGCTACCCGGTGCCTTCGGTGAGCGCAGGGCGCGGATCTATACGTTGCCCGGTTCCGACCCGAAGGCCGCGCAGCCGACGGTGCTCTTTCTGCACGGCGGCGGTTGGGTCCAAGGCAGCATCGCGTCACATGCCGGTCTTTGCGGTTGGATCGCCAAAGGCGCCGGGGTGCGCGTGATCTCCTACGACTACGTGCTCGCGCCCGAGCATAAATGGCCCGCGGCACCGGACGATGTGCTCGCGGTCTACACTGCGTTGCTGGAGGGTGCGGCCGGACTAGGCGTGACGGCGGATCAGTTGGTCGTGGCGGGTGACAGTGCCGGGGCCAACCTGACCGCTGTCTTGATGCACGATCTGGCCGAGGCGGGGCGTTCGATGCCTGCCGGGCAGGTTCTGATCTACCCGTCGGTGGATGGTCGCCTGGAAAGCGCGTCGATGAGGTCTTTGGCGGAGCAGCCGCTCTTGCCGCGCGTGCGGATCGGCTGGTTTCTGGACCATTACCTGCCGGAAGGGCAGGATCGGACCGTGCCGCGCATTTCGCCGTTGTTTTCGCCGAACCTCGCCGGTCAGCCCCCGGCTTTTGTCATCGCGGGTGGCCATGATCCGCTCTGGGATGATGGGTGTGCCTATGTCAAAGCCCTGACCGGTGCCGGGGTGCCGGTGCAGTTCAATCCCTATGAGGGCCAGGTTCATGCCTTCCTCTCCTTGACCCGCATCATGGGGCAGGGCAGGCAGGCGATGGATGAGATCAACGATTGGCTTAGGCTGCGTTTCAGCCAGTGAGCGAGGGGCTATGCCAGATTACGACGATTTGACGAACCGCTTACGCGCGGTGGCCGAGGGGGAGCGGGACGCGATCGCCCTGATGGCGACCGTGGCCTGCGAGGTGCATCATTGCGACGCGCGGTTCGATTGGACGGGGTTTTACCGCGTGGTAGGGTCCGAGATGCTCAAGATCGGACCCTACCAGGGCGGGCATGGATGCCTCGACATTCCGTTTTCGCGCGGTGTCTGCGGGGCGGCGGCACGGACGCGGGAGGCGCAACTGGTCCCGGACGTCGAGGCCTTTCCCGGCCATATCGCCTGTGCGTCCTCCACACGCTCGGAATTGGTTCTGCCCGTTGTCAACGGAACGGGTGACTTGCTTGGCGTGTTCGACATCGACAGCGATCAGCCGGACGCCTTCACGCAGGCGGACGCGGAAGCGCTGGGCGCGATCCTCGACGAGGTGTTTCGGGAGGTGACGGCGTGAGCGCGCATCACGGGTCCTGCCTTTGCGGCGCCGTGCGCTACGTGGCGCAGGGAGATTTGCGCCCGTCGATTGGCTGCCATTGCGTGAAATGCCGGAAAACCTCGGGGCACTACTGGTCCGCGACTCAGGTGGCGACCGAAGATCTGACCATCCTTGGCGAGGAGAGCCTGACGTGGTTCCGGTCCTCGCCCGACATTCGGCGCGGGTTCTGCCGCGTCTGTGGGTCCTCGCTTTTCTGGCAAGTCGACGGCACTGGCCGCACCTCTATCGGGAGCGGCACGTTGGACACGCCGACCGGGATCACCACGACGCACCATATCTGTACCGACGAGAAGGGCGACTATTACGTGATCCCCGAGAGCGAGGCGTGATGATGCTCGGCCTCGATCCGGCGAGTGTCGCGGCGTTTCTCGGGGCTGGCGTGCTTTTGAACCTGACGCCGGGTGCGGATGTGATGTTCGCCACCGCGTCGGGTCTGTCCGGAGGAAAGCGGAACGGGGCGGCGGCGGCGCTTGGTGTGAGCTTCGGGGCCTTGGTTCACACGGTGCTCGCGGCGCTGGGTTTGTCCGCGCTCCTGATGGCCAGTCCCCTGGCCTATGACGCGGTGCGCTGGGCGGGGGCGGCCTATCTCCTGTTTCTCGCTGTGAAAGCCTGGCGCGCTGGTCCGCCCGAGGCGCGACGGGGCGCAGCGCAGTTGCGGCGGGCCGTCGGGCGCGGGTTCTTGACCAATGTCCTGAACCCCAAGACCGCGTTATTCATCGTCGCGCTTCTGCCCCAGTTCACTGCGCCGGAAGCCGGGGCGGTCTGGGCGCAGATCCTTTTCCTGGGCGGTCTCTTCGCGGTCACCGGGTTTTTCATCACCGCCGGGTATGGCGTGGCGGCGGGGGCACTGGGCGGACGCTTGATCCGCCATGCAAAGCTGATGAACCGGATCAGCGCGGGGGTTTACCTGCTGCTCGCTCTGCGTCTGGTCACACATAGCGCACGCGCCTGACGCTTGCGCCTTTGGCGCGGCTCTGGCATCGGGGCGCCATGTCCACGCTTGGCTCTGCTGAATACAACCCGCCTGACACGCCGCTCGACGTGATCCACGAGGATCACGAGGTGCTGCTGGTGAACAAGCCCGCGGGGCTTCTGTCCGTGCCGGGCAAGGGGTCGCATCTGGCCGACTGCCTGATCGCGCGGGTGCAGGCGGCGTTTCCGCAGGCGTTGCTCGTGCATCGGTTGGACCGGGATACCTCGGGCGTCATGGTCTTTGCCCTGACACCGCACGCCCAACGCCACCTCGGGCTTCAGTTCGAGAAGCGGCAGACCAAGAAGGCCTACATCGCCCGCGTCTGGGGCGAGGTGGCCGAGCGGGAGGGCACCGTCGACCTGCCACTGATCGTCGACTGGCCGAACCGCCCCCGGCAACACGTGGATTTCGAGAACGGGAAGCCCGCGTTGACCGATTGGAAAATGCTGAAACATGAGCGCGGCACCACGCGGATGCGCCTGTTTCCCAAGACCGGGCGGTCGCATCAGCTGCGGGTGCATATGCTGGAGATCGGTCATCCCATTCTGGGAGACCCTTTCTATGCCACCGGCCCCGCGCTCGACTACCCGCGCCTGATGCTTCACGCGGAAAGCCTGAGGTTTCGTCACCCGGACGGGGGCAAAGGGCTGACCTTCAAGGCGAAAGTGCCGTTCTAGCCGTCAAGCGAGACGTCCGGCAGGGGCTCCAGCGTTGTCTTCAGCTTGTCGCGTAGGTGCTTGTGCTGATCGGGCAGGCAGAGCCGTTCTCCCAGATGGTCGAGCGGTTCGTCAGCGTCGAACCCGATGTCCATCGTTGCAACCTCGAAAAGCACGCCGCCCGGTTCGCGGAAGTAGATCGAGTGGAAATAGTCCCGGTCCTTCATTTCGGTCGGCTTGAGTCCGAAGTCGATCACCGCTTCGCGAACCTTGGCCTGGGTGTTGTCGTCGGGGGTGGCGAAAGCGATGTGGTGAACGGACCCCGCACCCTCGACCGCTTCGGGCGCGTCCGGCGCGTGGACCAAGTCGATGATACCAGCCGGGCCATCCATCGCCATGCGTGTGGTCTTGCCCTCCTGGCCCGTTTCCGAGAACCCCATCGCTTGCAAAAGCTCCTTGGTTGCGCCGATGTCAGCCAGTTTCAGCGCGACGGAGTGGAAGCCCCGGATCGCCATTTCCCCAGGAAGCGCATCATAAGGCGCGCGGGGGTCGTCGATGGCGGCGAGGGCGAGGGTTTCCTCGTCAGGACCTTTGAACAACATCTGCCATTCGCCGAAACGTTCGACGATCTCACCACCGCCGATCCGATCGCCCCAGGCCTCCAAGGCGTCGGTGGGAACAGCGAAGGTGACCTTGGAAACCTCGCCCGTGCCACGCTCACCCTGTATCATGCCCGCCACCGGAAAATGGGTCATCACGGTGCCGGGGGTTCCGGGGCGGTCGCCGTAATAGAGGTGATAGATTTCCGGATTGTCGAAGTTCACGGTGACTTTCACCCGTCGCAATCCAAGCCGCTCGGTGAAGAACGCATTGTTGGTGGTGGCCGGTCCTGCGAAAGCGGTGACGTGGTGCAGCCCTTTGATGTGCGGAATCATATATGTCTCCTTTCACCGAGTTACGCCCGACTTTGGGCTGTAGGTGTCACATGTCAAAGGGTAAGTCTGAAGAATGACAGAGACACTGGCCTTTCACGGGACCAAGATCGTCCTTCTCATGGGGCGGTCGATGGTGACACTCCTGCGCGACGATGACCCGTCGATTGACTGGCCCGGGCATTGGGATTTGCCCGGTGGCGGACGCGAGCGCGACGAGGACGCGGAGAGCTGTATCCTGCGCGAAACCCGGGAGGAGACCGGGATAGAATTGACCCGCGCCGACCTGATCTGGCGGCATTGTTTTCCGGACGGAGCGGTGTGGTTCGCGGCGCAACTGCCGGCTGCACGCGCGTGCGAGCTTCGAATGGGGAGCGAAGGGCAACGCATCGAGCTTGTCGATCCGGCAGAGTGGATCATGCGCAGCCCGGTCATCCCGCATTTCCCGGTGCGCGTCGCCTTTGCCATGGAAGCGCTCCTTGGCGCCTGAACCTGCCCTTAGTTCTTGCGCATTCGCGCCCTAAACCGCCACTATGGCGGGGACAGATATTTCATGGGCGGAGATACCATAGATGAATTCCGAGGACCTCTTGGCCGAATTTGTCGGCTCGAACATCGTGCTGCTGCTGATCGCGGCCTTTATCATCATCTCCATCTTTCTCGGCGTGCGGATCGTGCCGCAGTCCGAAAAATACGTGGTCGAGCGTTTCGGGCGGTTGCAGGCGGTGCTGGGGCCGGGGATTAACTTCATCATCCCGTTCCTGGACCGGGTGCGCCACAAGGTGTCGATCCTCGAACGCCAACTTCCCAATGCCGAACAGGATGCGATCACCCGCGACAACGTGTTGGTGCAGATCGACACAAGCGTGTTCTACCGTATTCTGGAGCCGGAAAAGACAGTCTACCGAATCCGTGACGTGGACGCGGCGATTGCCACCACCGTGGCGGGGATCGTGCGGGCCGAGATCGGCAAGATGGATCTTGATGACGTGCAATCGAACCGCTCGCAATTGATCGGTCAGATCAAGCTGAGCGTCGAAGAGGCCGTGGATGCCTGGGGGATCGAGGTCACGCGGGCAGAAATCCTCGACGTAAATCTCGACCAGGCCACGCGCGACGCGATGTTGCAGCAGTTGAACGCCGAACGTGCCCGGCGCGCGCAGGTGACCGAGGCCGAAGGGCACAAACGGGCGGTCGAGCTGAACGCGGATGCGGAGCTTTATGCCGCTGAGCAGACCGCCAAGGCGCGGCGTATTCAGGCGGATGCGGAGGCTTACGCGACCGAGGTTGTGGCAGAAGCGATTGCCAAGAACGGGCTTGAGGCCGCGCAATACCAGGTAGCCCTGAAACAGGTTGAAGCGTTGACCAAGGTGGGAGAAGGACCGGGCAAGCAAACGATCCTTCTGCCCGCCAATGCGCTTGATGCCTTCACGGATGCGTTTTCGATGCTGAAGGGCAAGCCATGATGCAGTTGTGGGAGATCTGGTGGGTCTGGATGGCGGCGGCTTTGGTGCTCGCCATTCTGGAGCTGTTCGCGCCGTCCTTTATTTTCGTGGGCTTTGCTTTCGGCGCGGCGGTTGTGTCGATTCTCTTGCTCGTTGGGCTCAGCTTTACCTTGCCGTGGGGCTTAGTCGTCTTCGCCGCGGTGTCCGTCATCGCATGGGTGGTGGCGCGGATGGTGTTCGGCGTGCGCAAGGGGCAGCGAAAGACCTTCGACCGGGATATCAACGAAGAACATTAAGGCGGGCGATGTCCGGCGCGGACATCGCGGGGATCCGTGCGACGGATCCGGGTCTGGCGATGATGTCATCGTATGACATCCGCCGGATTTCTCGTGGAAATCCGGTCAGGGCAGGTCCGCGAGGATCGCCTCGGCGGCGCCCTTGGGGTCGGCGGCCGCATTCACCGGGCGCCCGACGACGATGTGGTCCGCGCCAGCCTTGATCGCCTCATTCGGTGTCATCACCCGTTTCTGGTCATCGAGGGCGGCCCCTGTGGGGCGCACGCCGGGGGTCACGATGAGCTTGCCCTTGGCCTCTGGCAGAGCACGGATGAGCGCGGCTTCTTGCGGGGAGGCGATGACGCCGTCCGCGCCCGCTTCCATCGCGCGGCGCGCGCGCTCCACCACCAACTCCTGCACATCGCCCGGAACGATCATCATGCTGTCGAGGTCGGCGCGATCCATCGAGGTGAGGATTGTCACGGCAAGGATTTTCGTATCCGACGTGCCTTTGCCCTCGCCTGCGGCGCGCACCACGTGCGGGTCGCCGTGGACCGTGAGGAAATCGAGTCCATAATGCGCCAGCCCGCGCACTGCCGCCTCTACCGTGTTGCCGATATCGAACAGCTTGAGGTCGAGGAATATGCGTTTGTCCATCTCGTCGATGAGTTCGCGGGCGAGCGCGAGACCGCCGCCGGTCAGCATCCCGAGACCGATCTTGTAGAACCCGACCGGGTCGCCGATTTTCTGCGTCAGTTCCAACCCGGCCAGCGCGTTGGGCACATCGAGCGCGACGATCAGGCGGTCGTCGGATTTGGTCAGGTCTTGGGACATGGGGCACCTCTTGTTTCGGGTCTTTTGGGCAGGGTACTCGCCTGCGTCAAGGGTCAGCCGTAGAGGCGGCGCATGTCGGGGGCTTCGGTGCAATACATGTGGACCCAGATATAGGCGTGCTGAAACAGAGCGACGATGAGCGCGTTCCAGGAGCCGAAGACAAGCGCGATGCCCCAGAGGCCGAAGAAGACCACGCCATACATGCCATTGTCGGTGTAGTTGAAAAGCCCGCCCGTGACCCTCGGCAGGGCGCGGATGTCTTCGCGGAAATGATCGCCACCCACGGCGCGGCGCAGGGTGAAGTGTTTCAGCGTGGAATGCATGCCCCAGATGGCCGGCGCCAGAAGGAGCACCCCGATCAGAACCTGCGCCCAGCGGGGTTCGGGCAAGGGTGCAGTGTCGGTGATCGCCGTCATGAGGATCGTCAGCGGTCGCGCGACAAGGAGCGGCACGAAGATGGCCGTCCAGACGGTCATGTCGTGGGCTCCGAAGATGCGGGACAGAAGAGCCTTGTGGAGTTGCAGGCGGAAGACGATGGCCACCAAGACCTGATGCAGAATGGCCAGCCAGATCGACACCATGGCCCAGCCGACAGCGGTCAGCCCCAAAGTCCTGGGTGGATGCGCGTCGCCGATCAGGAGGCTTGCCGCGCCCACCACCAAGAGCGCGCCAATAAGCAAGTGCTGCGGCTGCCCTTCAAGGATTTGGCCCCAGGTGCTGTCTTTGCGTATGTCGTCCAGCCGACCCATTCCGACAAACTAGCAGGCTGGGGGAAGCGAACGAAAGAGATTACGATGCGGCTCGGGTGAAATAGGGGAGCGGGGTGAGGGCGGTCGAAATGTCGACGCTGATCTGTTCTTCGCCACGACGGAAGCCTGGCATCTGCCGCGCCTGGTCGAGCGCATGGGTGACCATGTCGTAGGTGATGAGCGAGGACGGGCAGTCGTGGGCGCGGTGGCTTTGGCAGATGAAATTCACGCGTCGCGGCGGTTGGCCGTCCGATGGTTCCATCATCATCGAGACGGAGGCGCGAAAACATCCCGGGGTCTCGTCCCATTTCAAATCGCGGATGTCGATGTCGGTCACTTTCATAATCGGTCCTTTCCACAAGGTGCTGCCACGCACCGGTGCCGACCATGGTCGAAAAGGGTGAACGTTCGGTTCGTTTTTGCTTGCCGAAAGATAAAGAAAACCCTGCGACTTTTTGTGATCACAGGCTTGCGAGGTCGCGGCCCGCTCCCCATCTATAGCGCGAGGCCCAATCAGGGTGTGCCGCTTGGCGGGCACCACACAACGGGGTGCTTGTAGAAAGGGAAAGACGATGAATTTAGAGAAGTTCACGGAACGGTCGCGCGGTTTTATTCAGGCCGCTCAGACCATCGCAATGCGTGAAAACCACCAGAAAATCGCGCCGGAGCATTTGCTCAAGGCGCTGCTTGACGATGAAGAAGGCATGGCCGCCAACCTCATCCGCCGGGCCGGCGGCGAGCCGAAACGTGTGGCCGAGGCCAACGATGCCTATCTCGCCAAGATCCCGCAGGTGACGGGGGATGCAGGTCAGCTTTATCTCGACTCGGTGACGGGCAAGGTGCTCGACGAGGCCGAGAAGGTTGCAAAGAAAGCGGGTGACAGTTTCGTCCCCGTGGAGCGCATCTTGACGGCGCTTGCGCTCGTGAAATCGAAAGCCAAGGACGCGTTGGAGGCCGGGGCCGTATCGGCGCAGAACCTCAATGCAGCCATCAACGACGTGCGCAAGGGCCGCACGGCGGATAGCGCCTCTGCCGAGGACAGCTATGAAGCGCTATCGAAATACGCGCGTGACCTGACCGAGGCTGCGGAAGACGGCAAGATCGACCCGATCATCGGTCGGGACGAAGAAATTCGCCGTGCGATGCAGGTGCTCAGCCGTCGGACCAAGAACAACCCGGTTCTCATCGGTGACCCCGGTGTGGGTAAGACTGCGATTGCCGAAGGGCTTGCCTTGCGGATCGTGAATGGCGACGTGCCGGAGAGCTTGCGCAACAAGAAGCTCATGGCGCTCGATATGGGCGCATTGATTGCGGGCGCGAAGTATCGTGGTGAATTCGAGGAGCGGTTGAAGGCCGTCTTGAACGAGATCACCGACGCTGCCGGCGAGATCATCCTGTTCATCGACGAGATGCACACGCTGGTTGGCGCGGGCAAGACCGATGGCGCGATGGATGCCGCGAACCTCATCAAACCGGCGCTTGCGCGCGGGGAGCTTCACTGTGTTGGCGCCACGACGCTCGATGAATACCGCAAGTACGTTGAGAAAGACGCGGCCCTTGCCCGCCGGTTCCAGCCCGTGATGGTGGATGAGCCCACGGTCGAAGACACGATTTCGATCCTGCGGGGTATCAAGGAGAAGTACGAACTTCACCACGGTGTGCGCATCTCGGACTCGGCACTCGTGTCCGCCGCGATGCTGTCGAACCGCTACATCACCGACCGGTTCCTGCCGGACAAGGCGATCGACCTCGTGGACGAGGCCGCCAGCCGGTTGCGGATGGAAGTCGACTCGAAACCCGAAGAGCTCGACCAGCTCGACCGCAACATCCTTCAGCTTCAGATCGAAGCGGAGGCGTTGAAGAAAGAGGACGACAAGGCGTCCAAGGATCGGCTGGAGAAGCTGGAAGCCGAACTGTCGGACCTTCAGGAAAAGTCGTCGAGCATGACTGCCAAGTGGCAGGCCGAGCGCGACAAGCTTGAAGGGGCGCGTGACCTCAAGGAACAGTTGGACCGGGCCCGGGCCGAGTTGGACGGCGCAAAGCGTGAGGGCAATCTTACCCGCGCGGGGGAGCTGTCCTACGGCATCATCCCGGATTTGGAGAAGAAGCTCGCGGACGCGGAAGCGGCCGAGGAAGAGGGCGATATCATGGTCGAAGAGGCCGTGCGTCCCGAGCAGATCGCGCAGGTTGTCGAGCGGTGGACGGGTATCCCGACCTCGAAGATGCTTGAAGGCGAACGCGATAAACTCCTCCGGATGGAAGATGGGTTGCACAACCGTGTCATCGGTCAGGACCAAGCGGTACGCGCCGTCGCCAATTCGGTGCGCCGGGCGCGGGCTGGTTTGAACGACGAGGCCCGCCCCCTGGGCAGTTTCCTGTTCCTCGGGCCGACTGGCGTGGGTAAGACCGAGCTGACCAAAGCGGTGGCCGAGTTCCTGTTCGACGACGACAGCGCCATGGTGCGTATCGACATGTCGGAGTTCATGGAGAAGCACTCCGTGGCGCGGCTGATCGGTGCCCCTCCGGGCTATGTCGGCTACGACGAGGGTGGCGTGCTGACCGAAGCGGTGCGGCGCAAACCCTATCAGGTCGTGCTATTCGACGAGGTGGAAAAGGCGCATCCAGACGTGTTCAACGTGCTCTTGCAGGTGCTGGACGACGGTGTGCTGACGGATGGCCACGGCCGGACGGTCAGCTTCAAGCAGACCATCATCATCCTGACCTCGAACCTTGGGGCGCAGGCGTTGAGCCAGCTTCCGGACGGGTCTGACGTGGCCAAAGCCAAGCAGGACGTGATGGACGCGGTGCGGGCGCATTTCCGCCCTGAGTTCCTCAACCGTCTCGACGAGATCATCGTGTTCGACCGGCTCAGTCGCGAGAACATGGACGGGATTGTCGACATCCAGCTTGCCTCGCTTGCCAAGCGGCTTGCCAAACGGGGTCTTACCCTGACGCTGGATGAGGCCGCGAAGATATGGCTTGCCGATCAGGGTTACGATCCGGTCTATGGTGCGCGCCCACTGAAACGGGTGATCCAGAAGGCGCTTCAGGACCCGATGGCCGAGTTGATCCTCGCAGGTGACGTGACGGATGGCGACACGGTGCCGGTCAGCGCCGGGCCCGAAGGGCTGATCATCGGGGAGCGCGTGGGAAACACGAACAACCCGAAGCCGGATGACGTTGTCGTTCACTGATAGGGTCAGCGACGACTGACCGGGCACAGGCGGTGCCCAGATGCGGGCGGGGGCAACCCCGCCCGTTTGCGTTGCACAAGATCAATGATGACAGGCGGCGCGGTGCTTGGCACACTCCCGGGCAGGGAGGAGAGACCATGAGAAAAGTCGACGCGCTTCTGTCCGAGTATGGCGAGAGCCATCAGGACCCGACCAACAAGAAGGTGCACTGGGTCTGTGTGCCGATCATCTTCCTGTGCGTGATGGCGCTGATCTACGCGATCCCGCCGGTCGCGGGCGTGAACCTGCTTTGGCCGGTCGCGATTGCGGCGCTCGTCTACTACGCGTTCCTGTCGCTACCGCTCGCGCTGGGCTTTGTCGTGGTGTTGGGGATTGGATATGTCTTGATCCAGGCGTTGGAGACGGTGGTGCCGCTTCCTATCTGGGCGACCGCGCTGATCCTCTTTGTGCTGGCCTGGATCGGGCAGTTCTGGGGACACAAGGTCGAGGGCAAGAAGCCTTCTTTCTTCAAAGACGTGCAATTCCTGCTGATCGGGCCTGCGTGGCTCATGTCGTTTCTCTACAAGAGAGTCGGGATTTCCTACTGAAGCGACCCTCGCCGAGGGGGAGGCGAGGGCCGCTGGGGTGACGTCCGATTGCGGGAGTTACATATCGTCGGTCGGAATGAGCCCGTCTTCCTGAGCCGAAGCGTATTCCTCCATCGACAGCATACCGTCCTCGTCCGTGTCGGCGGCGGTAAACATTTCTTCGTTCACTTCCGGGAAGGCGGCCATCAGCTCTTCGGCCGAGATCATGCCATCCGCGTTGGTGTCCACCGGCATCGCGTCCTGCGCGATCGCGAAGGAAGACGCGGCGAGCACGACTGCGATTGTGAGGTTCGTGAGTTTCATATCTGTCTCCTGTGTTGGATACCCGTCCTTGGGTGAACGCAGGGAGCCATGCGAATGGAAACAGCGGGAGCGCATTTCGACACATCGCGGTTTTTGGGCGGCTCGCTGCGAAAATCGCAGGAAAAAACCGGCGGGGAACGGCCCGTCAAAGGCAGGACTTCGCCATGTGGCGAAAGCACACCCATCCCCGGCCCTCTTTTCGGCAGAGCGGCGCCCAGTTGATCGTTCGGACGCAAATGCGCTTCGCGATGGAAACGGCTTGTTCGGCCACAGGGCGTCAGGCATGGTCAGGCCGACAGCGACCGGCAGGAGGGCGATGCGATGGGAACGACCGTTTGGTATCTTGAGCTTCTGGCGCTCGCCTTCGTGGTCCTGATCGGGCTGGCCGTGGCGACGGTCGTCTTCATGTGGTTCATCGACAAGTTCCAGACGGCGGACGCGGTGCGGCGCAACTATCCGGTGATCGGTCGGTTCCGAAAGCTGTTTACCAACTTGGGTGAGTTCTTTCGGCAATATTTCTTCGCGATGGACCGGGAGGAAATGCCGTTCAACCGGGCGCAGCGCGATTGGGTCTATCGCGCTGCGGATGGCAAGGACAACACCATCGCTTTTGGGTCCACGCGCAACATCTCGGTCCCCGGCACGACGATTTTCGTCAACGCGGCCTTCCCGCCGCTGGGGTTTCAATATGCCAAGACCGCGCCTTTGGTGATCGGTCATCACGCGAAGCATCCCTTCGAGGCCCCGTCGATCGTGAACATCTCCGGCATGTCCTATGGGGCCTTGTCCAAACCCGCGGTGCAGGCGTTGGCGCGCGGGGCGCGGCAGGCCGGGATCTGGATGAACACGGGGGAAGGGGGGCTGTCGCCCTATCACCTCGAAGGCGGCTGCGACATCGTTTTCCAAATCGGCACGGCGAAATACGGGGTGCGCGACGCGGAAGGCAACCTGTCGGACGAAAAGCTGCGCGAGGTCGCGGCGCATCCCGAGGTGAAAATGTTCGAACTGAAGCTCGCGCAGGGGGCCAAGCCCGGCAAGGGCGGTATCCTTCCGGGGGCGAAGGTCGACGAAGAGATCGCACGCATTCGCGGAATCCCAGTCGGCAAACCGTCGGAAAGCCCGAACCGCCACGCGGAAATCGACGATTGGGGCGACCTGCTCGACGTGATCGCCCATATCCGCGAGGTCACGGGCAAACCGGTCGGGTTCAAAACCGTGGTCGGTGCGGTCGATCCGTTCTCGGACCTGTTCGATGCCATCATGCGGCGCGGGGCCGAAAGCGCGCCGGACTTCATCACCATTGATGGCGGCGAAGGCGGCACGGGGGCCGCGCCGATGCCGCTCATGGACCTCGTCGGGATGCCGATCCGCGAAGCGCTTCCGCGGATCGTGGACCTGCGCGACCAGCGCGGGTTGCATGATCGCATCCGGATCATAGCCTCGGGCAAGCTGGTGAACCCGTCCGATGTCGCCTGGGCGATCTGCGCCGGTGCGGATTTCGTGGTCACCGGGCGTGGCTTCATGTTCTCGCTCGGCTGCATCCAGGCGCTCAAGTGTAACAAGAATACCTGCCCGACTGGTGTGACGACTCATGACAAAGGGTTGCAGCGCGGGCTGGTGCCGACAGACAAGGCCACGAAAGTCGCGGCCTTTGCCCGTAACATGTCGCGGGAAGTGGAAACCATCGCGCATTCGGTCGGCGTGGCCGAGCCGCGCCAGATGCGCCGGCGTCACGTCCGGATCGTCCAGGCGGACGGACGGTCGATTCCGATGAACGAGATTTATCCAAGTTACAGCACTCACGCGCTTTCGTGAGGAAACTTCATTGGGCTGCCTCCCGTTCTTTGAGTTAAGTGAACGCAACCACTGCGGAGGATAGACCGATGGGCTTCAAACCCGACCTGACCCGGCGCGACGTGACGCCGAAAGCAATGTTTCTGAACCGACGCCAGATCATGGCGGGGGCGGCGGGACTGTCGTTGACCGGCCTGATCGGGAGGCAAGCACGGGCACAGGACGCTCTGGAGCCCAACTCGATGGAAGAGATCGCGGGCTATAACAATTTCTACGAATTCGGCACCGGCAAAGAAGATCCGGCCAAATACGCCCATATGCTCACGACCAGCCCGTGGTCCATCGAAGTGGGCGGGATGGTCGACAAGCCGGGCAATTATTCCCTTGATGACATCCTGTCCGGCGTGGACATCGAAGAGCGCATCTATCGTTTCCGCTGCGTGGAGGCCTGGTCGATGGTCATCCCGTGGAACGGCTTCGAGCTGAACCAACTGCTCGATCAGGTCGGGGTGCAATCGAGGGCGAAATACGTGGCTTTTGAGACCGCCTATCGGCCGGATGAAATGCCGGGCGTTAGATTCCCGGTCGTGGAATGGCCCTACGTTGAGGGTCTGCGTCTTGACGAGGCGATGCATCCGCTCACGATCATGGCCACCGGGATCTACGGCGAAACGATCCCGAACCAGAACGGGGCACCGATCCGGCTGGTGGTGCCGTGGAAGTATGGCTTCAAGTCGATCAAATCCATCGTGAAGATCACGCTGACCGATCAGGAACCACCAACCACCTGGAACAAGGCGAACCCGCGCGAATACGGCTTTTACAGCAACGTCAATCCGAACGTCGATCACCCGCGCTGGTCGCAGGCCACCGAACGCGTGATCGGCGGTGGAATATTCGCGGCCCGTAAAGAGACCCAGATGTTCAACGGCTATGAAGAGCAGGTGGCCAGCCTTTACGACGGCATGGACCTCTCGGAAAACTTCTGATGAACCCGGTTTCCCAACGTATCAACGAGGGGGTCCGCAAGGTTCCCACCTGGCTTCTCTATGTGCTGGCCGTGATCCCGCCCGCGCTCCTGTTTTACAACGGGGTCGTCGGGAACCTCGGGATCGACCCGGTGAAGAAGATGGAGCATCAGATCGGTCTTTATGGCCTCTGGGCGCTCATCGCGACGCTCAGCGTCACGCCGCTGCGCCGGTTCGCGCGGATCAACCTGTTGAAGTTTCGCAGGGCGCTGGGCCTGATCGCCTTCTTCTATATCAGTTGTCACCTCGCGGTCTGGCTGTTTCTCGACGTTCAGATCTGGTCGCAGATTTGGGCGGACATCGTGAAACGGCCCTACATCACCATCGGCATGGGCGCTTTTGTCCTGATGATCCCGCTCGCCGTGACCTCGAACAATTGGTCGATGCGCAGGCTGCGCAAGAACTGGGGCAAGCTGCACAAGCTGGTCTATCCGGCCGTGCTTCTGGGCGGCATCCACTTCATCATGTTGCGCAAAGGCATTCAATTGGAGCCGCTCATTTATCTAGGCGTGATCGTCCTGCTCCTGCTTCTGCGCCTGCCACCGATCTCCAAAGTGCGCAGTCCCGCCCGCGCTTGATCGTTGCGTGACCCCGGCCTAGGGTTCGGTCAAAGAGCAGGACGCCGGGGCACGATGCAAAACGACAAATCTTTCGCCTGCGCGCTGACCATGGTGCGTGACGATTATTTCTTCCTGGAACGCTGGATCCGCTATTACGGCAATCTGTTCGGGAAAGACGCGCTCTATATCGTCAACCATGGGGCCAATCCGAAGGTCGCCGAGATCGCCGAAGGCTGCTCGGTCATCAACATCCCCGACATGTTTTCGGAAATGTTCGATGCGATGCGTTGGCGGATGCTGACAAATTTCGCGAACGGGCTGCGCTCGTATTACGAATTCATCATCGTGGGCGACGTGGATGAATACGTGGTGCCGGACCCGAAGCTCGGTCTGGACCTGCCCGGGTTTCTTGCAAAACGGCGCCGCAATGTGACGCTCACCCCCATCGGGCTGGAAGTGGTGCATTTGTCGGATCGCGAAACGCAGCCGATTGCCGATAGCCCCATGCTCGGCGTGCGCAGATACGTGCGCTACACCTCGGCCTATTCCAAACCCTGTGTTCTTACGAAAGCAACGCACTTGTCGCGCGGCGGTCACTACGCGAATGACCCCGAGCTGAAGCTCTTCAAGAACCTCTACCTGTTTCACATGCGGTTCGTGGACAAGGACCTCTACCTCGACACGCTGGCGCGCCGCACCGAACGGGTAGATTCGATCGAAAAGGATCCCGGTGACGACAAGCGGCTCATCAGTCGCGAATGGCGGCGCGAATTTCAGAAAGACGACCCGATGGCCGGGTTGCAATCCATGCCGATCCGGGAGGAGTTCGACCTCTCCCGCGAAATCCGGAAGATGGAAAAGACCTGGGGTCCACGTGGCGAGGAAGGCTTGCATGCCTTCGAGAAAAACATCGGCGACGAATTGATGGCTTTGCCGGAGCGGTTCTTCGGAATCGTGTGACCTGCCTCCGTATGGTGGCGGCTTGCCGGAAACCCCGACTTCGGTTGTCCGAACGCCCCTGGATTGGGCGCTTTCCGAGCGGACCTGCCCTGAAATCGCGCGTGTCGAGACGCCTGTCCCGCGTTTCGGTCCCGAGTCGCCCAGATCACGGCTCGCGAGTCGCGGGATTCAGGGGTGATTCAGGGTGACGCCGGGGCAGATTTGCGCCCGAGTCCGGGGATAGGCGGCGATTTGGCGTGCCGTTCACCGTGTTAGCGCCCTAGATCGAAGGGGAACTGACGGTTGATCGTTGGACGTTCTTCGAATTAACATAACAAAAACAATAACTTACGACTTTTTGTCGGAAAATCGCGTTTTCATGTAAAAAACCACTTGCGGGGTCAGGCTCATAACCTTAGAA